>Ga0157363_1001645_pt1 | contig 18887 bp, 3 predicted proteins | sample AttsexASBM1_FD_111477 | JGI IMG/M metagenome (GOLD analysis project Ga0157363, IMG submission 111477) | Fungus gardens microbial communities from leaf cutter ant in Ribeirão Preto, State of São Paulo, Brazil - Atta sexdens ASBM1 | ecosystem: Host-associated > Fungi > Mycelium > Unclassified ... | reverse complement strand
ACGTAGTGTGACATGAGCTTAAAGTCGTAATCTCACTATCAATTGCACTATTGTAATTGGCGATTTTGCTTATTTTTCAACCAATCAGAACAGAGCAGTTACCGATTGCTTTGCTCTTATTGGTTGAAAAGTAATCGCCAATCGCCAATCACAATCGATAGTGTGATTACGGCTTCGTGCCGTAAAGTGCTGTCCAAGATTTGTGAGTCTGGGTAATTGGCTCGATGTATATCAGCCACTCACGCTTATTATCTGCTTTTTTTGATCTCCATTAAGAAAAAGGAAAGCGACACGAATGCTGATACACGCGTTTCAAGCTTTATTATTTGTCCAAAATTACAAATCTTGAACAACATTAAGATATGAACGTGCCATGAAGGAAAACGTTGCACGTAAAAAAAGTCGTGTAGCAGAAATTCACGACTCACTGAAACGTACAATGCATATACATACATCTAACAGCAGCTCGCATATGATGACGATGCATGTACTGCGGATACACGTGTTGAACATCACGCGCTATCGCGGATTCAATCTTTTTGACCCTCAATTCATACCACTACTTGTCCGATATCCGAATCGATTATCTTACGTGGAAAATATGCGTTAATGGCTAAATTGTCTAGAGCACGAACTGATTCTGAAACGTGTTCTTATAACGCTGCGAATAATTATGTTGTGTCTAACACGAGACTTATAATTAATGAATCGTTTCTCATTTAGTGAAAAAATGTTTCTTCATTACAACAAACAAAAGCAAAAAAAACTTTTTGCAAATTCAACTTCGGAATTACAAATAAATAAGCATATTTATTAGATGTTATCGGCATTTCGATTCGAGAGATTAAGTAGGAAGTCTGATGAAATTTCTGTTAAAGAGAGATCGAATCAAGACTCGTTGAAAATACGGTGCCGGTCGAACATGGTTCCCCGGTGCACCAATCACATTGGATTCCTACTCAACCGTTATCTCTACGTTCGGTGTCATCCGCGAAGAGAGACGGCGGGAGAAGATGGGAGAGAAGAGTCAAGAGAGTAACGTCGTTGCAACGCGCGAGAGCCGCGCGTGCGATCACGTGACGTTGCAGTGACTGCACAGCGACCGCGAGATGCGCGGACGCATTTATTATGCATGTACACCCGCATATATCACGGTGATACACATTAAAACGACGCGAACATACATCCACGTATACAAACATATACATATACACATATTAGTATCCCGCTGACTTCTCCTCCTGACGAACTCAGCCGCGTTTCGTAATAATAAGAAAGCGCGCATGTACGATGACTCGTTTGCATACGTATGAACGCGAAAACTGCAGTCGATATTTATTATCTCCAAATGTCTTGTTATCGATGGTAAATTTTACAAAAAATAAATATGTACACATACAGAAAAAAATGTTTGATTAACTATTGAATTAACTACAATTATAGTAGAAGAATTCAGAATTCTAGTTAAATTTATGAAATTTCTGGTTAAATTTATTAAAATTCTAATTGAAATAACCAACATTTAGTAGATTTAATAAAAATCCTGATCGTTTATTTTCCACCAGAATTCCAGTTAATTCAATCAAACATTTTTTTCCGTGCAGAAGGAACAATTTTGTCAAATATCCAAAAATCTAGCTGGACACAGATGTGGAAATAATTACGTTGAACTATCAGAATAATTAAATAAGACATTCAAGCATAATAAATAATGTTGCAAAAGTTTTAACATTCTGGCAATCAGCTTGAATATCTTATATAATTATTTGATATCTAACAAATTTTTAGATACTTTAGCAAAACCGTTCTTTCCATGTAGAAATATGTATATTGTAAAGATCGTGTCGATACATTGATACAATCTTTAAGTCCAAATTAATTTCAAAGTTATCGAAATTGCTCGAATTACTGAACCGTAAAAATCAATTTGGTAGTTACTTTGAAAATTTAAAAGAGCTTAATATTTATGCTTTGATCAGCACGCACGATTGGGATGTCTGACCAACATCAAGGGACGCGAGAACAACGAGAAATAGCGCGAATCAAAGCGATAGGGAATACAACGGAAAGGCGAAACGAGGGAACGGGTCGAGTTCGTTTTGAAATTTTTGCAAACCGTTTGCCAGAGGACTTTGAGCAATCCCAAGCTCGATTATTCGCCGGGAGCACAAGCACGTCTTTCCCCCGGCCATGCACGCCGGTGAACGCACGTGATCCGCCTTGCACCTCGAACGCATTCGCGACGCAAACGATGCGGTTACTTTATGATCGGTCCCTCCGTCAGTGGATGATGATCGTGTATTATAGATTCGAACTGCATCTGGGCATCTGGGATACGATACATTTCGCTCCCGTAACATTGTAATCGAAGGATCGTAATAAAGTAACACGCGAAGCGGTTACCTGTAATCTCTTTTTCAATGCCGGTAGCTGTTTTGCAGTTGCGAAATCGTTCATGCGAATTAAATGCGGCGGAGTCGGATGTTATGTTAGCCGCGGCAGCATTTTCCACTTATTTCATTTTCTGTACATTTTCTGCTCGTGACAGTGGCCACCCTCGTGATGACGCGATACTAGCGAAAACTTCGTCTCCAGACGTCCCGAACATTTTTCGTGCTGCATAATTCAGTATCTTAATTTCAGTGAACAATTATATCTTCGCGATATTATTCATAAGATTTTATTTTTATTCAAATTCGCTCGGACAGACGCTTTTATAATCGCGAATATTTTTCACACTACATAATTCAGTATCTTAAATTCAGTGAAAAATTATCTTCGCAATACTGTTTGAATTTTATTTGTGTCCAAATTCGCTCGGACAAATATTTTTATAAACTGAAAAGTAATCGTGAAAACCAGCTAGTCACATAAATTAAAATAAAATGGAAACCGTGAAGAAACTCTTGCGATAAAACGACGATTCGCGTTGTGAACTGTTTAATGGACGATCGTAGGAAAAAGAAGACAGTTCTACTGATGTGGTTGTGAGATGTAATCCGCGACAAGTGGAGGTCAAGATGCGAAAGAGGGAAAGCCGAGGCTATTTCTTCGAAGGAAAAGGAGCGAAGGAAGCTGTGTGGGAGCCAGGTTAAGAAAAGGAGTCGCGCTATTACGCGCAACGCGCGCGCGGCTGTGAGGAGGCAATCTGTCGGCTAAGCCGTCTCTTATTACCTCGCCATCATCGTTGGCGACTACCGACGGAAGCCGCGTGAAAATATGTACCTTCGTACATACACTATTATACTGTGTATACTGTACTTCGAACAGAACAGCGCAACCTGTTCTCCGTGCGTCTCGTTGACCGGTAGAATATCGTGGACGTGGTTTATGTCGTGAGTATTACTCGTCTACACATATCTACACAACGCACTGCATAACCCAAGTAGTTGCCGCGGGTGTACATCCTCCACGACTAGATTAGAGCGACGAGACCATTATCTTTTCTCTCGTTTCTTCTCTCTTTTTACGGTTAGATCTGATTTTATGCTTGAAATCATTATTAACTCTTGGAAGAAGAACCCTTCGAAGAACTGTGGCTGAATCATTATTAGGGTGGCCACCCATTCTGAATTTTGTGAATGGCAAAATTGCTAACATTCTGATTTTCGACTCTCTATATAGAATAGAGAAAAGATGAAAAATTATGCACTGTCAGAAGGGTTAACAATGAAAGCATACTTGATGATCACCTTATCGTGCACATGGCACTCTCACGTGAGTTTCTTTTAACGACATTAGTAAGATATTATCATCTTCAAAGAGACAAGCTGCACCTTGAATTTTTATTACTTACTAACAATGTTTCGGTATTGAGAAATCATATTTGTTAAATATATTTTTTATTATGACAACGTAGTTCACTTCATGGAAATTCCTTTTAAGAATTATTTTCAATGTATACGGAATACGTCTATCTCGGAATTGCTGTCCTATACTGTATTAAAATGGATGACTCTATGACGATTCACCACTGCTATCCCTGAGTTCTCTAAATAATAGATTAATCGTTATCCATCTCGCAAGTGCTTCCTAAGTACGGCAGCATTAATCGTGTGAGGCAATAAGGAACTTGAAAGAGAAGATCTCGCGTGGGGAACAAGGACGAGAGGTGAAGAGGAAGGAAGACGGAGACCTTCGGTGATAAATTTAGCTACGGTCGACGGTGTAAATCGCGAATAACGGTAACGCGGTGTGATTATTATCGGCGCGTAAAAGCAAGGCGGATTAATAGGGACAGATAAGCTCGTTCCTAGCGAGCTACAAAACGCTTGGATTTCCAATGGATCGTTACCTTCGTGGGTGCATCATGCGATCGTCACGGTCAACCGAGTACCTGGCTGACGGCTGACAAACGAGAATTCCTCACACAAAGATCACCGATACAAGAAGCTAGCGCGCATCGGTCTCCCGGTCTCAACTGGTTTCCGGGTGAAGGAGAAAAGGAATTCCTTCTTATTCCTTAAAGTATTTTACACAGAATTTTCCTACGCATAAACACCCTCCTTTCTTTTTTTTGCGATCGGTTTTTCTAATTATCCTCATTATCCACAATTATAATTATCCACAAAGTAAATAGAAATAAACAGTGCTTTCTATATCTGAAATTTGAAATGCTCTTCTAAAAAAATTAAATTTAAGATAAGATTGGATAGTTAAGCAATTAGTCGATTGGAGAAATATGTATTTTCGAATTGTGATGATTTTTCTAGAAGAATTGTGATTTTTCTTTTTTTTTCGGGAATAAAAGAAAACACTTCAGGAAAATTCATGAAACGCTTTAATTCGCATAAATTTCAAAAATATTCCATCCGAATTTTGTACAAATATATTTCGCTCGATTCTTAAGAATACATCTGTATTTGCGGATTATACCTGCTATTTTCGAATCGATGACTTGCTCAGTGAAAACTGTGATCCGACGATCTACATTTTCGGAGCGATATTCGCTGTGATATTATTGACGACGAAACACTTTTCCCCAGAGTCGCGACATTAATCAAGAGTGACAATGGATCAGAAAAGATGAGAAGAAGGATATGCAATATATCGGAATTTCCTATCGCTGTAAAATAACCGAATGCGCTCGATTCTACATTCGAATGAGAGGACCGAGAGTATACCAGTGCGAGATTTTATCGGCATACAGAACAATGATACGAATCTAAACATAACTTTTACGTCAAACACATTACATCATACATGAAAGAAAAAAAAAAGAATTTCTTGATTGCTTAAAAAGGATTACAATACAGCCTAAAATTAACGAGGTAGTCAAGTTATGTCAATCTAACTAAAAAGTGGAACGCATATACGGAAAGTTTTTGTTGAAATATCTCCATAAAAAGGTAGATAGAAATCTGAAAATAATTTCGAATGATTTGAATTTTCAAAACATCATTAAGATGCTCAAATAATTATGTAAAACGTGCTAGAATGTCAAATTTTTTTGCAGCGTTGTTCTTCATGCTTAAGTTTCCTACATAATTATTTTGACGGTCAAAAAAATTATTTTCAAATTTGTATCTTTTGAATGTTTCAGTAAAATCGTTCTTTTCATGCAAATCTTGGAAAAAGCTTAGGAGATATCTAACAAAAATAAAAATAAATTATATTATTATTGTAAAATGTATTTTTAAAATATAACAATGCTCGATTAAAAGACATTACAGCCACACTGCTTTTACCTCTCTCTCTCTCTCTCTCTCTCTCTCTCTCTCTCTCTCTCTCTCACACACCAAGATTTGGCTTATTACTTGCATGAAAGAGTGATTTCTATCAACATAGATTAACTTTAATCTTGGGTTAATTTACACTTTATGTTTTTCTAATTCTTAAAAAAAGATAAAAAGTAAGTCGAAATTAAAGTTGGTATAAATGGACATAAACATCCAATTGTATTAACAACCGATTCTGTTATCTACCATCCCTAGATTCTGAGACAATAATAATGCCAGATTAATGGTCGATAAGTAAATTTATGAATAGCTTCGCCGAGGATTCGACCCAGCGGAAACGGATAGGTATCGAGTAAACGAAACGATGTACACGCCCTATTTGCGCGATAGTGCGACGGCGCGTTCTATTTTTCGTGGATGGAACGCAGGCTGCAGCCATCAAAAAATCCTACAAGCGCGCTCGCGCAGGAATTCTCCTGGTAACAAACGGGCGCGTTCAGGACGCGGCAGATTTCGTCGAACGGCCGGCAAAATAAAAAAAAATAAAAAAAAAATGGAAAAAAGGACATGCGAAACTGGCGAACGTGCAAAGAGGGCCTGAAAAATGCGGCGAATCGATAGTTCGGTGCACTCTTATGTATGTATATATGTACCTATTCCGGGCGGGTCCACCTCATGCCCGCGGAGTCTGAAGCCGCATCGGACTCTCTTTTCCTCTCTTTCACCCTTTTTCGCCCTCGCTTGATATGCTCCTGTCGATAAATCACGGTCGCCGTTATTAAAGAATCGCGGGATCGACGATAAACCGGAGAGTCAGAATGGAGACGAAACGGGAGAAACGGCGAAGAGTCATCCGCTCCGACGAGATGGAGAGATGATAGAATTGAATTCGCGCGCCGCTCCGTTACTCGGGAAATTTACAGCGCGCGAAGACGTTATATAGTTAATGAAGAAACGCAGATCGCGCAAGTGCGACTATCAACGAGACAATTACATGATCTCTTTTGCTTGACGTTCTATTACGTTTCAGAGGCTAGGCGTGTTAATTTTTCTGGAAATTAAAAGCGCATAATAATTATTTCCAGGAAAATACAGTGGCAAATAATATATACATATACAGGGTGTATCCGATCATCCGCAACTGGGACACATTGCAAGATTAAGCATTTTATCCCGAATATATCAAGCCTAATAATTTATTGATCCGCAACGTATTTATAATTTGTTTTTATTTCCAAAATGGAACTCGAATTTTTTAACTATAAATTTGAGTTCCATTTTGAAATTTTCAAGATTGTAAAATTATCATTAATGGTACAATTTAGTACAAAATGAGTACTAAAAATTCCGATAAGTCTAATTTGATTCCTGCTACCTTTATAGAGCTTTGATTTATCTTAAGACTTGTATTTAATATAAGAATATCGATTGTAAATATCGGCTATAGTGAATTAACTCTTAGAAAATATTTCTATACCACATTTTTTATTCCACAATTATATTGGTTATATCAATATCGTGATCAGCACAAAGAGATTCATGTCACTGCAACTCGAGGCTAAGGAAACAACGGCGTCGACCTACAGGGCAAACATTTGCGCTATGCGTTAACGTGCACGCGAAATGTCCATTACGCTAGAGTTCCATCGATGCAAAACGATCTTCGGGGTATATCAGTCTGAAATCGAGACGATTCAAAGCGATGCCCCGAATCGCTCTCTCGCTTTGATAGAAGTAAAAGCAGGGTAGGCAAAGGAGCCAGAGAGGGCCAACGCGCTCTCGACTCTCGCGGCACTAACTATACTACTGGGTTTCAAGCTAGCTTTGTTAACTTTGCGTTGCCGATGAGAGATCGCATCACTAGCCATCGCTACTAGCCCATCATTCTCCCTGCGATTTCTCGATTGCTTTAGAACACGAAGGCATCGACGCGCGACGAAATATAGATAGTCGCAAAATTAATTATCTTCGCGCGTTCCGTGAAAATTGCAAATGCTTTCCGCTTAAGATTACAAATGTAAAATCAATTTTAAAGATTTTCATGGGAAACGTTAAAAACAGGATCGACGGAAAAATTGACGAAAACACTTAACTAACATATCTATCGAAAAATCACGGTAGAAAAAAATATGATAAATCTCCGAATGTTCTCAGTCGGAAGAGATAGAAATTTATTAAGTGAAAGGAATGGTGAGAGCGACGATGCAATCCATGAATCAATCGTTTCTTCAGATATACGCATAAATCCACATAAATCATATCTTACATTCGCGCGCGTTACACGGAAGTGTAATTACGGAGCTACTTAGCCTCGCGGGGACATCCGTCCGTCGAGAGATATCGACGTAGTCGCGTGTGGTTGCGAAAAACATTTCATCGACGAGTAACGTCGCGCGACGCGCGAATTGCGGAGCGACGATCCTCTCGTAAATCATCCCCGTGCACGTATCGAGCCGTGCCGCATACACTGTCGATTCCATGGATCATCCGCGACACAACGAACCGCGGAAAGGCCTTCACAAATCACCGGTACTTTCGCGTTGCAACCGGAGCTGTATATTATCGCGATTGTTACCGTGGTCTCGAACGCCCGCCGTATTTTTACCCGAACGAGTCCCCGAGTCATGACGGAGCACGGCTCTCTCCACTCCAGGTTCGTATATTCATCCAATTATGCGTAACAAGAGGACACTATCGCGTATGGCTTTCTGTCCGATCTGTCACCGTATGTGGTAGGACAAAACGACTTCGAATATCCTCGAGTCTCTCGTTCTTCTTTGCGAAGAGCCTAGAGCTTTTTAACGAAATCTTCGGGGGTGTATTTCCGTTACATCCGTCATGATTAAGATAAACAAAAAATTAATGTCGATTTAATTCAATCATGCATATCCTATATAGAACTCGAAAAGTTGCGTGAGCCTTAATTGAAGCGCTTTTATACGAAGCTGAAAAGCAGCAGATCAGTAATAATGATAAAAGCGGACAAATAAATGAGATCGCGAGAGATCGTTTCTCCTGGAAACCGTTAGTTTTCATTTTGCGAAACCCCAGGGTGCCGCGGACCGGCGCATTTACGAAAGTGTGGGATATAAAGCACCGCTTTTAGTGTTGCACGCATTACAAAACGCGACGCGACGCGCCACGTGCGACTGTAATCGAATCTGGGCAGGTTTGTTTCGACGATACGCCCCGTTGCAAGCACGTATGTTGCATACGACCTGCACATTCAACATTGTAAGTATTTTCGACGTTAATCGAAGAGAAATCGCGGTCAACCTTGCGCTGGTGACGCGTCATCGGTACCGCAAGGGACAAAGAGGTCGCCCGAAAGAAAGGCCCCCAAAAATGAATCACCGGATCCATATACACAATAACGTCGCGATTGTCATCAACATCGCCTTTTGTTACAACGACTTAAAAACGGTAAACGACACTCGTGCCGTGAATATGCAATGCGCTATTGTGTTACCGGAATCATGTTAAAAAAATTTGGTTAAACCTTACAAAGATATATCAATGTATAATTTTAGGTTCATAGAACTCTCTAAGTACAGTTTCTCTTTTAAAATGTATCTATAACTTAATAAACGTATGCTATAAAGATAATATAATATTATTGTCAATTTTTTTTGTAATTTATTTAAGTGTACTAACACAAACGTTAATACTATATGCTAACTAATTAATTTCTCTGTGTCGCATCTGAATTTGTTCTTTCCTTCCTCGTAAAATCCTTCTCTTCATAAATTGACGCCTCGCAAAATGCTGCGCGGCTATAAAATCGAAACGTTAAACAGTGGTTGTAAAAGCGTACATTTTTATGATGGTAGGATGTAAGACGAAAGAATGGAGAAAGCACAAAACGTTACGAAGGACATCTCTTAAGACTCGTCGTCAACTTTCGCAAATGAGGACCAGACTACAATCATTTGAAAATAATGTTGCTTTCCCTTTCGATGCGCGACATGCATACAAAGTGCCAAAGTGCATCAGCCAATAATCGTTTTCCGGCGCGCACAGTACAGGCGAGAGATTTCTCGAAACTTGGATTGTCTACTTGGTAGAATGTCTCGCAACCACCGCTACACGAATAATCGTGTATGACTCTCACGTACTTTTCCTACACAATTATGCACGAAATATCCATTCCTCCAACTAATAACTGCGCGACATAAATTCGAATCGAATTAGATACAGTCCTGTGCTTTAATTACACATATATGAAGTGGAGTACAATTAAATTAGGAAAATAATGATTTACATAAACAATATATTTTACTAATTCATATTTTTTATGTACGAATTTTTTCTTATTTACGAAATATGTTAAAAGTTTATGTTCCTAATCATTGAGATCTAGATGCAACATTTCGACAACTTTAATTCGTATATCATAACAGTGTAAAAATTTGTAAGTTTGAATACAAAGTTGCTCAACTGTGCTCTACCAGAGCTCTTATTGGAGCGATTGCTTGTCGGTCCTTGAAATTTAAATTGATGTTTGTGAAATTATTCGCAATTGCCTCGGATCTTTGAAAGGATAATCGATGTGTCCATGCATATACCGAGTCAAATGGAGAACACTTAAAACATTTTTTTTTTATCAAAAATTGAAACTAATAACATTAACCACCTGACAGGCATTGACGCGATTCTGCGTCAAAAACAGAATGTATAAAAAGGACATTGATGCAATAATACACAAATCGTTTTATTTTGTTCTGGCCTCAACAAGATTTTCATCAACGGGATGAAACTCGATATTCAGAAGAGATCACTGATTTCGAATCTAAATTAAAAATTTTGAATTTTCAAATTTTGATTCCAAATCCGCATTCAACGATCCGAAAAATGTATGTAGTTGTCAAGCGCGACGGTATGGTATGTAAGTAGAAATATTTAAGCAAGAAATATTTAGCAACGTCATATATTGTAAAAATTTTCTGGCGCTATCTTAGGAAAAAATATCAATAAATTCTGTACGTAAATTTTTGATATGAATATCCAATAAATTTTATTCATTAAGTTTTAATGAAAACGGTTTAATAAAAACGATTTGAGCAAATTGATAATAGAAGAACAAATTATCATATAAACAACACTATTTTTTTAATAGATGCTTGATTCACAATATATAGAATTCCAATTTAATGAAGATTTCAAATATTATAAGTCTTGATAAAAAATTATCATTTAATTTTCATTAAATTAGCATTTTATTAAATGAAAATCAGCGTATTTTAAATAAAAAATTGCATTTACTTTTAGTGTTGTTAGTTTTAAACCTATATGATGATAAAATTGATCAAGATAGAATTTTATTTACATAATTATACATAATTTATACGTAAAATAAAATTATACATTTTGCAAATTATGAACATATTTATAAATGAGAAACAATTCTTGTATTACAGAAACCATAATTTGATTTATAATATATAGAGGAGAGTGGGAAAATTACAAATATGTGGTAAACGCGAACGGTACTATTATTACAGTATATTAGAGTAATGATAACCTCTCATTTCTCACATCCAATAATAGTCCAATATATGCTTAATGCTACATTTATAATACGTGAAATCAACGCACACACTTAAAAGGTAAATACTATTACATGTTTTCGATAATTTTGATGTAGAGGAGAATGGAGGAATTGCGAATATCTAAGAGAAAAGTTAAATAAAGCAATAATTATTTATATACGAATTATGTAGAAATCTTTTTTATTCGAAGAATACTGGCTTTAAACTACAATAATTAACATTTATATATCAATATAAATTGTAATTTTAAACAAAAATAAAACCGATTCAGCATGCTCGCGGTGAATAATTCCGAACGATAAGTGACAATAAGATTTTGCTTTTTGTTTAAAATTATAGTTACATTATAGATAATATGTGGACGTTAATTATTGCAATTTAAGCCATTTAAGGCAAGCTTAAAATCGTCTTTTATCGACTCAATATGACTTACATACATATTATTTATGTCATTTACATCACTACATATTATTATCAATATCGCACGCACATATACATAAATTTTCGTAGAATAACGATATGATATAAAATTAGACGCTAAGTCTAATTCTAAGAACTCGACGTTGTTTCTTCATGTAATCTACTAGCCTGTAGCCTCTAATTTAGTAAGATTGCAGTTTTTTTATCAAGCAAATGTTGTCGTGACTTGACAGCTCAAGATACCATATTGAACTGAGGAACAGAAAAGTAAAAGATTTCAAATTTAAAAATTTTATTTAATTTTTCTCTCGGCCCTATTCAATCTTTCTCTTAGGTGTTCCACTATTTTCTCTTCTGTATCTACATATAATGTATATGTAATTATGTATAGAATATTTAGTTTTTCTTTTATTGACTAGGTTATTAAGAAATATGACATAGTTATTAAGAAATATAACATGTAAATATAATAAAAATCTATATTGAAAATTCTTTAACAGCAATCAATTTCAGTTTTCTAGATTATTAATATCAAGTATGTAGATTAAGTTACAGTTTGTGTTACATTCACATACTGGGTGAATCAGAATAGTTGAATCAGTTTTTTACCTTAAAAGAGAGAAAATTATCAACTTCACATCTAATTATCGACTTAGCGATACAGATGCGTACATCGTGCGAATTGCTGGGCACTAAGAAAAAGCCGCATTTTTTAATATTTTGTAACAATTTTCATAACTCAGTGTCAAATGTGCCTTTCACGCTCAAACCTGTAATTCGCACGATATTATCCACGCATCCGATTTGTATCATTAAATTGATAATTAGGTGTGTAATCGATAATTTTTTCATCGTAGGATATAAAACTGGTTCAACTACTCCGATTCACCCTGTATGTATTACATATGATAAGATTTGTTTGCCTATCTAATTGAACACGACTATAACTATAATTCTGATTATTCACATGTTTTCTGTATTACATGCATAAAATTTACAAATAAATTCTATCTATAAAAATAAATTTACGATAAATAACCGTTTACGAAATATCGGATGCCTGCGTGGGACGAACATCTCATTACACCCGAGCATTCGTGGGCAGCAGTTGAGTTCACGATTTAATAAGTCGATAATTATCAGTCCTTATACAGCCGGAGTCGGCGATTGTTCTCTAAAAAACTCTTTTAATTTGTGCCGTTTAATAGCCCGTTGCGAGCTTATCGGGACATTAACGAGCAGCAAGTACGCATCGTTGTTTTGTCGGCGAGAAACGGCGATTTCGCAAATAACGATAGGTTATACGATAGATTTTGCGCGATCGCGATGTAACTGACGTTCGTAACGTATGCTAATGTAATGAGGTTCGCTCTTTACGAATGCGCGGAGTACGCGCTTAAACGCGTGCTCTTGTTATGCAAGCTGGCCTTATCGCATTGCCTACGCGACGACACGATCTCAGTTAATGACAGGTAGAGCGACTTGCATCGTCCTATGTTGATCAGGTGCTAGACGCACCTAGCAGCGCTTTCCTCATGAATAGCGATCAGATTCGTGATTTATGCCAGTGGCGCTCGGTAGCGGCGATCTCACCCGGCAACCCGATCGACCTGGCGCTGAAACCTGGTTCTCTTTGACTGGCTGTCATTGCGTAAACCATGTATATCTCGCGTTACCAGTCGCCGTTGCGTCAACGACGCGGTTAAAATCATGTCTACACGCATAGGGCGAGTCTCGTTAGCATGCAACTTGCAGTAACTGACAGGCAAATTATCGCACATGGATGCTCATTGAAATAGGTTTAAAGAGATGTTATGATTTTTAAAATTGCGATTTGAAAAATACTGAATACGTAAGGAAAATTTGACAAGAAAAATTATTTGCTTCTTTAAAGTTTCTCCTGAAGATGAACTGAAAATTCGTCGAAAGTTTATTCTAAAAATTTGTGCTTTTCGAAAAAATATTCATCAAGCGAAGAGTGATGTCATATATTGTACATGGGCATAATATCGTGTTAAGAATGTACCAGAGATTTCAGTTGACTCGATTTAACGCAACCGCCGGTCGGTTAGTGTAATAATAACGCTAGTCGCACGGTGTTCATAAAATCAACGAGGGCATGCCACGTATAATTTCGCCGCTCGCGTACCGTACGACACGCGCAATCGGCTCATACATTGTGTAAAAGTCATGACACAAGATCGCCGAGTGCGAGTAACCCGAGAGCTGTGCATACACACGAGCTCTAATTCAAGGCGCGAAATTCTCTCGACTTGGCCGTACCGTTGCGAAACGAGCGTCGATCGAATGAACAACTTGCAGGTTCATCGAATACGGGCTTCGTCTAATAATCACCACTTACGTACGATCGTGATACGAAACATCGTTTCAGAAATGTAATTACAAAAATTATTAAAGATTGTACTTTGTAACAAGTTGCATAATAATAAGATTGCGATATGTATTCACCTTGATGCGCCTATAAATATTTTAGGTGCCAGCGATCGATCTATCTCGATTTAATCTTACGAGTCAGGTGCATAGAGAAGAAGCACTTGGCTTATAATCTTTTCTCGCCGGTATTTATGTGAACATATTCGGCAGTATGAATAATTGTTTCAACAAGAAATTAAGAGCAATGAGCCAATGTTAAGTGCTTATTAAGACAAAATGTATATTAATAAATTGCAATTTTTTCAATTTCTTCCAAATCTTTTGATTTACATTAAACCATTTGCAATGAAATTAATAATTTACAAACAAATCATAGTACATTTAATCTCTAGTTGAACGTCATAATGAAGATCGTATTGATGATAACTGTATTGAAACTGTATTGTATAAAAAACATGTCACTTGATTAATTCAAGGTGCAAGATGTGAGTAAAAGACTGCCGAGTTGTTCTTCGATAAGAAGAGGTACATGCTATTATTTGATTATGATTGAACAATTTTGTAACTTTTCGTAATTTGCACCAAAGCAAAAATGGAAGAATTGTCGATTGAGAAGATGAATAATTTTATAAATTGTCTGAGCGTTATGTTTGCATGCGTAAAATTTGATTAATTCCTGAAACTATCTGTAGTTCATTCGCTGATACATAATATTCAGTTTATTCTTAAATTTCCAATTTATTTTTCTTATTTCATAAAAGGCGATACAAAAGGTACAGAGATGAAAGACCATGAGATTGAAGACTTTCACATGGACCTATGCGATGACTTGTACACTGCACTGTTCTCCGCACTCTGTATCGCCAATGTCCGTATTTATCCAGCGCTCTTCCTCTTTAAGCAACGTGTCTGGTACGAAGTGGTACGAAGTGCCCATTGTCATTGTCGTCGGGCATCTTTCGCCTGCTTATTTCGTCTCGTGGCGAACGGGAGTTTCACTTTCTCCAGAACAAGCAGAGGACGAATTCCAGGTGGAATTCCATGATACAAGGGTGCGGACTGATCGCACGTGAACATGCTAAGCCGAGTTCGTAAACCAATCTCTTTTTCTCTTTCCGAACGATTCGCGCCGAGCAGTTCAACGTTTATAACGGCAATAAAATAGTCTGATTCCTATGACGATTATACTTGTTACATTAAATCTGTTATTATAAAAGATTGAATAATAAGATTGCAGCAATTAAATTAAAAATAAAAACGTGCTTAAAATTTTAATGAGAAATAAAATATTTACATATTAAATGTATGTAAGATTAAAATATTCAATAAATAAAATTTTTAATCTTTTCTAAAGAATTTTCTTTAAGAGCCGTTACTGATGTAAACATTGCACTGAGAGAAATGATTTTGTTATAGGAACAAATCAAGGGAAAGTAAATGTGATTTGTTAAAAAAACTGATTGATTTGTTACGATTGCAAATTAATTCGGCAATGTAACAAATAATTAATAGTCACTAACAAATAAGAGGCTCATATATATATATAATAAAAAAGAAATCGTAGACGATTGCAGAATCCCAAATCATAAGAAATTGATCAATTCTCAATCAAGTATTCTCCCTACATTTGACTATGCTTGGTCGATTTCCTATGATTTAAGACTCATCTACGAATTCTATGTAAAGCCTAAGTCTATCCAAAAGCTAGATTCTATATAGTTTGCTTCTGTCACTAATAATTGGTTGATATATATAGCAGTTGCTAGCAGCAAACACAACAACAAAATTTGTTGTCACATATTTACCGATCAACGGTTAAAGATACTGGTGGCTTGCCAAATTAACAAAATCCTTTCTCTCAATGTGTAGTTTCTGCATGGATTCTGTAACAATCAAACGTTCGTCACACCATCGATAAATTCTTAAGGTACGAATCATTGTTATAGAACGCAGTTGAACAGAGCACAGCCGGTATCCGCTGTCGTCGCCACGCAAAAGCATCAATCTCGAATTCCTCCGCGACTAGTCAGCGACGCCTTCGTAAGTGATCCGTCATATCCGTCCCGGTGCGTCTCGCCGAACGAGAGCGTCCACATGCCCGCTCCTACGTTAGTCATATAAACGAGATACGCTTGGTATCGGCGCGACTTTCCCGTTTCCAATTTTGAAAGTACTCATTGGAGACACTCGTCTCCGCGAGTGGCATTGTGGAGAGATGGGCACGCGACTGTTCTCTAGACCGGCGCAAATGGAAAACCGAACGGGGACCACCAGCGAGGGAGGAGAACAAAATGAAAGGCTGCGTTGCGCCGAGTGACGGACGGAAATCGCGCGATAGAGAAAGAAACGGCATTCGACATAATCACGACCTTCTCCGCGATCGTCGAACTCGATTTTACAATAAACATAGAATATTTTTTTTAGTTGTCATAGCTCGATATTCATAGTCAATTCTTATATTCAAGATCGTCTTAAGTTCAGTCTTGAAATTCACGAACCAATCAGAGGGCTGCGTTAACATCTTAAGATTTTGCTTAAATCTTGAAGCAAGAATTGACTATTTGAATTGAATACTGATGTTCACAGTCCATTCTTATTTCAAGATTGTGTTAAATAAATGTCGTACGATGCTAATACGGAATTCATAATCGATTCTTACATTTAAGTCTGTCTTAAGTACAGTATTAAGATGTCATGAATTGCGTAACAATATCTTAAGATATTACTTAAGACGATCTTAAAATAAAGGCTATAAGAATAGATTAAAATAAGAATGGATCGGCTATGATGTTTTACTACCTAATAACATTTTGCATATATACATTGAGATTTTAATTATTCTTGTTCCTGATTAACTTATATATTTTCACTCATATTTTTTTTTAATTATATTTACTATTAGCACTCACAGAGAGTTTGAAACATCCAGATGTAATCAACGTATCTCCAGTGTAGATTCGGATCTGTGAGTTTGCTAAGTCAAAACTGCGAATCAGTCAGTCATCCCTGCGGGAATGAACTTGGCGACGTTTGACTTTTAGATTACATCAATGTCAATTAGCATTGTTGCTCCCGACTCTGTTCTCTTTCTCCTTTTCTTTTCTCTCCTTCTATTACCTACAATGCATCACATAAGGAATGATTTGCCAAACGTGACTACTAATTACAATTCCGAGAACTCCTTTTATTTAGCAAGATAAAAGGTAGAAGTTTATATAATCGCGTAAGTTATTGTTTTCTCGAAAGCACTTCGAAATATTTTTACGAGAAAATTGAGTAAATTGCGTGTTTCCTATGCAATAGAGTTGCAATGTGGGGTCGTCAATAAATTTCGTTTGCTCTCTACTTCGAAAATGGCCGTGTCAATGCGTACCTATACTCGCTTTCTTTCCGCGGCACGGCGGAAGTGAAAGATCGTTGACGATGTGATCCGGGACGAGCGCGGAAAGTCGTTCTTTTCTCTTCACTTTGAGCCATTCTCAATAACGAGTTATTAGCGAAAGCCACGTTTGCGTTCTGAGAAGATTATACTGATCGTAACGTCAGAACGAAAAGTATTGTGGCACGACATACTCGGTGGCACTGTTTTCACTAGAATATTTTTACTAAAAGTACGCTTGTACTTTGACGAGACTTAAAGCGAAAAAATTGCAGAATGGCGCAAAAAAGAAAACAAAACGCGGGATATATCATTGACCCGCATCGAGAGGTGAGAGGGTGAAAGTATAATAAACGTGCAATGAAGCAACGAGACTGGCGGCGTGTAATTGTTCTATTAATCGCGGTTTTCTTCTGAATCGATATTGAAAGTATGCGATTCACTGAGCGTTATCCATAGATACAAAAATAGAAAACTGAAAAGACTTCCGTGTCGAGCTCCTTCCTGTTAACGCATTTCTGCATCAGCACTTCTGCATAAATAATTTTATCAAGTCTAATTGCGTAAAGAAGAGAAGACTTTGCATAATAAAATACACAAGTCTGTTTTCTATATTTATTATAATAAAATAAAAATAAAATAATTGCATAATCAATTAATATCTATGTTACATAACCATTTTTATGCTTTATTATAATTATGTGTAATAAAAGTAAAATAACCATACACATATATATATATATATATATGTGTACACATATAATAGTAACTCTTCAATCCTTTTTCTTTCTCTCTGCCTCCATTTCCCATATATATTTACATATTTACTCGGTTCTACTTTTTCAAAAATCCAGGATAATCAATCGGCATGAAATTCAAATATCAATCGAGATGAAATCGCCGAAACTCTCAGGTAAACGTAATGATCACAGGAATGGGAAACGCGCTCGCGTGACTAACCCGGAGAATCGTCAGTCGTGATGAGAGCGGCTTTTTTTCACTCGAGCCGTATGTTCCAACAGAGTACAACGCGACGCGCAGCTTTCGCAATAGTGAGAGGCGTGTGCCGTTGTACGTACCTTTTGATCTCGTCGTGGCGATGGTACGCGGGTCTCGCTACGTGTCACCGTTGCACCGGCGACCGCTCGGCGCTCTTCGAGGTCCCGTAACACCGTTGCGACGCGATACGCGCGGACTCGTCTACCGCTCACCATAACGTAACGTAATGTAACGTAATGCAACGTAACGTAAAAGGCGAGCCGAGTGTTTCGTGCAATCGGATTCGCGTTTACCGGCTGATTACGCCAAGAGTCGCTTTTTTAGAAACACGGATTTAGTATGGTAACTGTAAGTGCTGCTACCGTAGAAAACTGCACTGATAAGACAAAAACATGAGCACCGTGTTTCGCCAAATTTTCTTTAAACAATAAGGATTTTTTGCCTAAAGATACATACACGGAGAACATT
>Ga0157363_1001644_pt1 | contig 18889 bp, 10 predicted proteins | sample AttsexASBM1_FD_111477 | JGI IMG/M metagenome (GOLD analysis project Ga0157363, IMG submission 111477) | Fungus gardens microbial communities from leaf cutter ant in Ribeirão Preto, State of São Paulo, Brazil - Atta sexdens ASBM1 | ecosystem: Host-associated > Fungi > Mycelium > Unclassified ... | reverse complement strand
TAATATTTTTTAATATAACTAACATTTCGAAGTTTGTATTTTTGTATATAATGATTTAATAAAAATTTATAAAAAGATGGAATCACACGATGTTCGATTTTTTTAAATGATACACGGAAAAAACAGTATTTCACAAAATGTCAACCAGATTAAATAATAAAATATGAACTATTTATGTAATTGCTTGAATCATAATACAATGATTATGTTAGGTTATATTACAACAATGATGACGGTTATATTACAACAAGACATTTTACATATTTTTAGTTATAAGCGAGGTGAGTCGCTTTTGCTTTTTGAAATTGTAACTTAATTTATAGCGTAATGTATATATAATAAGAAATTCTTATTAATAATTTAATTTTTATTATTATAACATCATGCTTTATAATGTCACGATTGACACAACTATACTATACATATATATAACTTATCCATAGTAAATGATTCCCCAACCAAGTTTTGGTTGTCACACCAGATCGCGCCTAACTACATCAATAGTCGTTGACACATCAAAATAAATAAATTTTATCAATCGTACACATTCCTATCACATAAAGATAATTAAGATGATGTTTCTATATTACTCACAACTAAATATTTTTAGTTATGTGAACTATATCTTTTTTTTCAATATAAACATGCATACACATATGCTTGCTTTGATACATATAATCTGATGTTTGACAGACTATGAAATTAGCAATTGTTTCTTTTGATTGGTGCATGGAAGGAAATAAACTATGAAATAATCCATAATAAATATAAAAATCATGTATATGCAGCATGCAGCGCTCATGAACGAATTTTAGCGTATCTCAGAGCAGGCATGACTGTATGCATATTATTAAATTAAAAATCGAGCATCGTGTGATTCCATCTTAACTTTGAGAAGTCATACTTTTTTGTCATATCTGATTAATTAATTATTACGTGTTTACTTCTGTTAAAAATATTATATTGAAGAATTATTTTTCAAATCTTTCAATTTAAACTCTGTATTATGTGTCTTCTCGAATAATTTATAATTGTAGAAAGAAACAATTTAGCGAAATCTTGAAACTTCTTTAGTCATTAGATTCCTAAGAACAATACATAAACAGATAAGAAATTGATTATTCTTGTTACAAGAATAATTTGCTAGTCGATTTTGCATCTTTTTTGTGTCTTTTGCAAATGAAAGAACAAGAGATCCTCATCTTCTCTTTCGCATTTGTACTTTGAAATTTGCGAAAATAATGATCGATAATAGCAAGTATACGCAAATACGAGGACAAGATGACAATGTTCTGCCGCAAAACGAGACTATCGTATGCAAGACTATAAAAATGCGCGTACACAGCACCGTGTTAAAGAAAGCAGAAACCATCGTGTGACTAACGGCGGGCGGTCCCGGACTGGGACGAACATAAAATCGAACTCTCACGCCGCGGCCTATAGAAGCTCTTTACGACGATCTCGCGTACCGTGAATATACAGAGACGTCAGCGGGGTCCTCAGATGGAACTAGGTACGTGTACCACGCCCCCGTCGACCCTTTGAGCCCTTTACGATTTCCGTGCATAGTGAGACACGCCGACCCGATAACGGCCTCGACCTCCGATCGTAAAGACGAGTAGATTCTGTCATCACCCAGGTGACCAAATATCCATTTTAGATTGACAAGAAAAATTTTTATATCTCGATATACTACAATATATTACGTACCGTTTCTCATATTATTTTGGTCGTTGACAATAGACTTTTCACAAACGATTCGCGATAAATCTAATGAATGTTTGATGTAAACATATTGTTGGTAAAATAAAGGCATGAAAATTTGAAAACAATTATTGATACTTGATATTGCTTTTTATCTCAACTGTCGGTCGTGACCGACATTTCATCTAATAAATAGTAATTGCGCTCCAAAGGCGCGAATTTAATTATCTCGTATCATATTAGAAAAGATATCTAATTCAATTTTTAAATAAAAATATTTATTATATAATGTATATTATAATATAATGTATATTATAGGACCGTATATATGACAATACAAACTATAGCAATCTAACGGTCTAGCTAGTGGATCTTAAATGTTTCTATGATTCTGTGTGAATTTATATACTATGTATGTAGTCCTTTTTGAAACGTGTGCCGAAATGATTTTTCAGTTTTGAAACGCTAATTCTATTAAACTATCGCAGTAATATCACGAATTAAAATTGACTAGCAATTTTAATAATTTTTTAAACATTTTTTCGTATCTTTGAAACGATTTTAATTATGAGTGACATATTAAAATCTATAAATGATTAGTTCTTAAAAATATTTCTCATATATATTTATATTTAATATCGCTTTATATCAATCGTCGCATTTTTCTCATTATTGATAAACGCGTAAAATTTTTAATTTTGATTTTGATAAAATGTTAAATTCATTGAAATTATATCAGTTTTAATTCCTCTGCGTTCAAGTAAAGATTGAATCATTGCGAAAGGAATGAGCTCGATGTATAATGCCTCGATGTATAATGGATGCCTAGCGGCGAGAGATTAACCCTTTCGTGTCTGATGTAAATCCCTCGTATGCACGCGCGAGATATAGAAAAATCCGTCGCTTCGGTCGATCGGCGTCGGAGTCGCAACATACATAACCGGGAGCACGATCGAACGAGCTGCGAGCACGTGGTGCTTCGTGTGTAAACGTGACTCGTTCAGCCGGCTAGTGGATCGCGACGCGCGTACATGTGTTTTGCGTGCGTGCGTCGTTACAGAGTGAGCGACTGTGATCGTACGATCGCTGGTGTGTCGTGCCGATCATTGAACCGGCTCTCAACAATCGCAGTGAATCAAAGTTGTCGGTGGTCAGGCACAAATCCGGCCCCGCTCCACCCACGATGTCGCGCGAATACTTCGATACGTAACCGATTTTACGAAGCGTTCACGAAATGAATTTTTTTTATCGGGCCGCTTTCGCAGACAACTGCTGCCTACGCGCGTTACGGGCTATTCGTATTGTTTCTTTTTAACGACGCGGCAACGCAGTTGGTTACGAAACTTGTTGCGTTGATAAGTTTAGTGTAATCCAAACACGCGAGCACTAGTATGATTTCCTCGTTTTCGATCTGACATATGATCGAGACAGATTATAAAAAAAGAACCAACCAAATATTGAATTAATCGATTTGATAAGGTTACAATTTCAAATAAAAAAATCTACTGGATATACAATATATTATGAAAAAAAGATGACATTACAATTCAACTCTCTTCCTGAAACGAAAGTCTACTCCGAATCGAGAAATGAAAGAGGAAAGTATTGGTTGCTACATAAGACATGGAGCTTTAGCCTCATCCTGTATACACAATACTGAATCGATCCCTTGTCGCATTTCATCGCGTGCTTTCTTCACCTTCCACCCACAATCGCACTTTAAGTATCATGACGCCAAGACATTAAGTATCTGCCACCTTCGCTTGGAATAATAAACAGGTCAGTCGCAGCATCAGCGAACTTACACCTGGCATTCTTCAACGAGAACACACGGTTCGTGTTTTCTGCCGGCATCATCTCAGATCGATCGTGTAACATTCTGTCTGTATATCATGACGAGCACATTCAACTCGCTCGATACCACGGAGCTCGGATCCGCGTATCGACATGAATGAACGCATCGCTCATTGCGTACGCGGCTGCAAGAGAATAGCAATCAGCCGCACGATGGATGGCGTCAGATGGTAGGAGATCGTAGATGTAGAGTCTTGTCTTCGGCTCCGTCATCGTCGAACAGCCATTGCTTAGTGCGCGTGTTTCGTAATTGACCAGACTTGTTAGAAACCAATGCATATCGACTTTCGTCGTATTTATAATTAGCCTTTACAGACCAGTTACAATTTGGTGTCTCATCTATACAAACATGGGAATCTGTTTTTCTTTCATCTATTCAGAATGAATTCAATGATTCAGATTAAAAAAAATCTCTAAACATTCATCAACACTTTCAACTTTCTAGAATAAATATTGGCACTTTATTTTGGAAAATAATAAAATATAATATAATTTATAATTACTGTAATTTATAAAGATTCAAAGAAACTTGTATGAATCGCTCACTAGAGGTCATTAGTGACCCATGTTACTAGGGTAAGGATTAGGTAACTTTTTTTTCTAACGCTATCTTTCACATTGGAGTAATAAAATAAAATTCCTAGATTAAAACACACGCGAAAATAATTTAATAGAGAATAAAGTATGGTAAGGCGTTTGATGCGACACCTCATAAGCGCACTCCCACTTACAATTAAAATCCTCCTTACGAAGCGGTCGATGCATTAAAGTCTTCCTCCAACGACGATTGTTTCGTCTCAAGGAATAAGAGATACGCGTTATAATTTCCACGTGTCGTGCTTGGTTGCGGAAGTGAGCACATTATTGTGTGTACCAGCGACTCGCTTCGGGCTCTGTAATTGCTATCGTAGGTGGTGGAACGGAAGAGTTCATGGCGGAGCCTCGTAAAGCACGGTTCACTATGCAGCGTGTAATTTAAACATTGCTTCACTTCTGTACAGCGTGTACCACCCGCATTGTGAACTTTTAGGTCTGGGCGAAAATGTAACCGGCGTAATAGTCCGTTAATGATAATAATTGGGAGCTGACCAAACGTGAAGAATGGATGGGATCGGGTTTGAAAAATTTCTTACGGAAAATGTAAAATGCGCGTTATCCAATTTGGGATACTAGGATTCGTTATTCAGTATCGACCGACTTCAAGCTGATTATTAAGCAATCAGTTAGTATACCATATGATTTACTGTAATATCAGAGAAATAATACCGTTAAATTAAAATTCTTGATCAGATTATCAAACAAGGGGCAATCAAACACAGACCGATCTTTAATATAATCCTTTAAAGTTGTCGGCAAAATGGAACATAAAAAGATGTTAAGAAAATGCCGCGGGATATATCGAGAGTCGGAAGAGTCACCTTGAGAAAGCAATGAGAACGATCCACCGACGCGCCTTAAATACGATATAGAATAGTTGTCAATACTTAACGCGCTCGTAAATCCGAGTAATTAGCAACTCGTTACGGATAACAAAACCACGAGTAATTCTAAATTATAATACAGGGAATGTTATCTCTTTCGCAAATGAATTAATCGACGGAAATTTCTTACGATTGTAGTAAATTTACTTATGAGTTTTTCGAACACAGGAAGCAAATTACGATGCTAAATAGATGATGAGTTTTACTCGTTTACTTTACTTGACAACAAACTTGCGATAAATAATAGTTGCATAATTGCTTTTATGAACATAATTATTATCCTTTTTTTGTTAATCAAACAATTTTTAACTGAAAAATTTTTAATCTAAAAATTTCTTACTGTATATTTGATGAAATACTCAATATTGTCACTTTGATAAAGTATTCTATACTCACTTGTAAAAAGCAGAAATAAATATTTTGCAAGACGCGCATATAATTATTATCTTATACGATAGTGATTATTCAACACGGCATGTATTGCATTTTATTATGTTTTGCTCATAAGTAGTTCTACTATATATGTACATTAGCACGTGTCTTTACTTCACGCTTGTCATCGCGTTAGCTTCACGATTAATACATGTATAATTTATCGGTATAATTGATATTATTATATATTATTTTCCGGCTCATACCACAATATAATCGCTATTTCGCTTCAATTTTTATCGCGCCAAGTATACAAATATGCGTTTTTTTTTTTCAGGAAAAAAGCGCTTCCTTCTTTGCTTTCCGCAGCATTGCACAAATTGGCACAGGTAAATGCGCAAGAAATCGCGATCACCGCGAGAAAGTATTACCGTGATATTTGTAAAACTTTCGTACTGCACGCGATCGATTTTATCGAATCGGTAAATCATGAAATGACACGAAGTCGCCCTTGTTCCAGAATTGCGATTTCACATAAATTGTATCGTATCGGAGTCTGGGAGCGAGATCAGATCAGTAGCTGGCTAGAGGTCTAGTAGTCGGACAAGAGAACTCGTCAGAAAATAAAATTGAATTTATATCTCTCGTGCCTGGTTTTACTCGCAAATTGTCTCTTATTTTCCTTTTTCTCCGCCTCCTTGTCGACACACGTTCTATGTTACTTCTTCGGTTGTAAGCACGATTAACAAATTGCACAAAAAGTTGCCCTCAAGGCATCGGCCACTCGATGTTTCATCCAATGTACGTATTGATATCTTGTTATAACTAGATGCAAATTAGTTATGACTGCCTATCAGATAGTATTTTAAAAGAAATAGCAAAATATTTATATGAATGAAATATTTATATAAGAAAGTCGCGTCAAAATATATCAAATTAATTAAAAATATATTAATGAGAAAAATATATTAATGAGAAAAAATATTGCTTAAAAATTTAAAGTAAAGATAAAGATATAAATATTATAGTTAATATTTAAATAAATTGTATCATAATAAAATATTAATTCAATTCATTTAATTTTAAAGGCCGAATATAATCGAAATTTAAAATTAAAAAGAACGTACTAAACAGCAATTGAGTTATCTCTTATATATGATTTAATTCTTTAGTTGATGAGAACTTGGAAAATTTTAGACGACATGATTATCCTCTGTAATAGGAAACAAAGAAAGATGATAAATCATGGCATTAGGTCAGCATTTAATGTTATAAGGAGAAATATTACTCTATTGTCCAATCTTTATCTTAGATCGAATCTTAATAACAGACGTTGATTAACTGCAGTCAATATGATCTTTTTATAAAAACCAATTCGCGGCAGCAGAATTATTCCGTTATGAAATATGAATCTTCGATTTTTATATGCATGTAGTAATTCTTGTGTCATGCGTGGTACGGCAGTCTGAGCGTTGGCATAATATTTTCATTTCACGCTGGAGTGCTCGTCTGTCCCATAATATGTCCAGTGAACCCTGCTGAACCCAAAACCACAACCCAGTACGCGTCCAAGTCGCTCTTGGGCCCTTACTTTCCTTTTATTTCTGTCGTAGGACGTAAGTCACTCTGTGACACTAAGGGACGTACAAAAATTCCACGATGTATCTCGTCAGAACTTGTATAGAGTGTTGTATAGGGTGCCGCAAAAGATATATTTTGTTACGTATCTCAAGAATCTACGTTATATACCGATCTCTAATGAATGACAATTGTTCAATGACGGTCGGAAATTACATCTACAAGTTTTGAATTATTGTCGATTGAAATTACGAGGAAAAAAATGTTCCTTTGGTGAAATTAAAACCTCATAATGTGACTGGACTAAAATAGAACTAAAATTACACAGTTGTTAGAATCTAAATCTGCTTCGCGGCGGCTCGACTTGAAAAAGAAAAGGTTTGTTTGAGCGTTATTTGACTCCTCCTTTCCGTCCGTTCTTTCCCACCTCTAGAGAGATCGTTTTCGTCTTGCGTACATACAAAAGTAGTGAACTCCTCTTCTGGCCCTCTCGGCAAGGTGGTACCGAAATGAAAATGTACGACGTGATACACGCCTGAGTTCTAGAAGATGGCCAGGCGGCATCGACGTCGCCGTCGTCCTCATCTGCTGGCTGCGTCGTCGCCACTTTCAGCGACGATGGGGACCACCTCCGGGACGCACGAGTGTTTAATAAACCGGTTAAGGCCCGTCCCCGGATCTGTTTGCCTTCGGCTTTTGTAACTTTACTAGTGTTGTGACTTGAGTCGGGGCCTACATGAAAAAAAGAGTCCGCGATGGGTACCCGAGCAAACAGTCCGTGTGTGTCTCGTATCAACACGACGCGCGCCTCTATCGGCGGCCGTACCTTCCACAGAGAGATGGAAAACATGGAGGTGGAGAATAGGCTCAGTGACGAATTCAAATTTGTCAATCTAAAGTCAGATTCACTCTTTCAAGGGGAAATTGTATTGTGTGAGAATATAATATCGCAGATTTGTTCTATTTATATTATTTGCGGTTCAGATCAATGTCCTAAACACTACTGCAATTATTTTTTTACAATATTTTAAATCTACTTTGATTTATTTGGACATAGAAAGAAAAGACTATATTTATGTTTTATTTTTTGTTTAACGTTCAATAGACACAATGAATTTGAGAAATTCTATTTTTAATTTTATTCATTATTGAAGAGTATAATCAATTACTTATAGCAAAAATAATTTTGAATTAACTCAAACTAATTTATTAAGGGTTGAAAATGTAAGTCAGCATGATGGATAATATGAGTTAGATAATATGAGTAAGATAAGTTCGAAGATGGTAATGACGTGGAACGACGGTTATCGCGGTTTAAAGAATTTTAATCCGCAGAAAATGGATAGAAATAGATGTGGCTGTGGAATAAATTATTCATTGCAGTTAATATTATGCGTGTCAAGATAAGATTTTAAAACAAGTTAAGATAAGATTTTACATAATAGACGAAATAAACTAATGATGTCAACTCTAAGAATTTTTGTCAGCTAATCTATATACGTGTGCCAAATAAAATAAACTGAATTATTATATATTTGTTAAACATTTTGTTTTTGTATAAATAGAAATCTATATAAATGATTATGGTCTGCGATTCTTTATATTAACAATATATTTTTTTTTGTACAAAGAAATATATGGAAATATTATTTTTATATTTATGAATATTCATCTAATAATTCAATCAAAAAAACAAATGAATGAATGTTAATCAATAAATGTATGCAAGAACTAATGATAGAAATCGGGATACTAACGATAGAGAATTAGTAAATGAATTGAGCTATTGGTATCTACTTCAGTTCCGCGACCGAAGCCAAATAAACACCTCGCAACCTAATCTCATACACTGACTCAGTCATCGCTTAGTCATTAATTAGCTAAACAAGAATTTTTTTAGACGCGTAGAAACAAAAATATTAACTTTATAAAAATCAATTAACATAAGAAATTGTAAAGTAATATTTTTATAAATCATGTATAAATTAATAATACAACAAAACGAATATTTATCAAAATTCTTCGAAAAAAGCTTAGATTAAGATTAAATGAAATAAAATTTGCATTGTATATTGTATTATGTAAATAGTGAGGTTTTACATCTCATTGATATCAATTTACAATGGTATGACAAATTTAACATTTATTTATTTAGAGAAAGTAGATCTCAAGCATATTTGTTCTGAACTTGGAATTAAATTAATATAACAACTTGTGTAATTATTAGATTCATTAATTATTATTTCATATAAAAAAATGATCGATTCTTATTTTGAATATAAAAAAAGTATTTTTATATTCGAGTCTCTGTTAAAGATTAAATAGATGAATAAACAGATGTGGCTACATAAATGTAGATAGGAATAGAAAGAGAAAGAAAGAGAGAAAGAGAGAAAAAAATTAGTTTAGCATTTAATAAATTTATCTATATCGTTAAAATTAATTAATATACAATTTGGCATTACTATAATAATTATACAATTATTATAATTAAAGTAATTAAAATTAATTATTGATTATATTGGTATAATCTTTTACAAGAATAACATGGAAAAAATCTTTTATAATATATAATATACACATATTATTGTTATTGCATATTAAATATATATATCAAAAATATATAAATCAAATTCATAAATAGTTGAATAGTTCGTTACATCATTGTTATGTAATATCGTAAAAAAATAGAATAAAATGGCATAAAATTCAATTTAAAGGTGCAATCGACAAAGAAGTATGGACTCTAATAGATTAATAATATTAACCTTAATTTGAAATAATAAGATATAGACTGGCAGCATAAACTTTTTTAGATGAATAAAATGTAACTTGCATATTTAAACTGTCTATTTTTTAAGTAAGATTGTACATACCATGATTGTAATACTTGAAATAATCTTTATATGACAATAAAATACTCGAATGTAGTATGTAATTAACGATTATCATATAAGTGTAATTACGATGTAAGAAGTCGGCCTTGTGTTCTTTTTCTAGTTTCTTTACGAGATGTTCTGCGACAAAAATGATTCTGTTCGTATAACTCAGAAAAGTGTATTGAGCAAAGAAATAATTCTTTAACCAAATCTGCAAAGATATGCCTGTTTATAGATGTAGGCAAGTATGCAGATTCGAAGTAAATAAGAACCTATAAATGTCAAATTTAAATAAATATACACTAATAACGTGATTTATAGACATGCCTTTGCGTTAAATTGTTTTATCCATTTGCTGTGAAACGCGACAATTATCTTTTTCTCTTCTAACTGTCCGTCTCCCAGACTCGTTGAACGCAATCGATGACAACGACAAAGAACAGCGCGTGTAGAGAAACGGTAAAATGCTGCGCGAATTCTTCACATGTCATTGCATCATTATACACGTTTCAGTAAAACTTGTCGTCGATCAGGCGAACGCGAACGACCGTTTTCTTTCGTTCAGTTCCGCGAAGTAGCCGTGACAGAAATGCATCGCGACTTTTATCCTGCGAAAAGCGCAATGGGATCTCGCGGAGACGTCAATGCCAGAAGCGAAGTAACGTTATAACATATGTATGCTGGGAAGCCGCGAGTGGAGCGATACGCGTCAAACGTGGTGTAATATCCACGAGTCGTTTTCTTCTGTTGCAGTAAATGTTGCGTGCCGAATACCTCGTCTCCGCGAGATGACTCGGTGCGAAAGCAGGATATACATATAATATATATATATATATATATATATATATATATATATATATATATATACACACACACACACACATATACGCATTAGAGAAAGTGGATAGAATTCAGCAATGTACACACACCGCCTTAGTGTGGCGAGGGCGAACGCTCCGGCCACCAGCAGCACGAAGATCATCTCTTCCTTGTCCTCCTGCAGGAGAGTCCTCGGCTGCTCCGGATGACAGTTTCCGCTCGCATTCACTTGCGCACTCGCGATCTTTCCGCGAATCGACTGGTTACTCCGGAAAAACGACGTTGTCGTCCGTTGTCCTTCACTGTCGCGTCCCGCTGTTGGAACGAACTGTCACGCGAGAATATTGTAATCCTCGAGATATACCGAAACTGCAATACCGTATGAAACGTCTCTACAGCGATATCGTTGTTATATTTATCAGGTGGACGTCAAAGTGACATAACAGTCAGCACCAGAACTTTCCACATCGTTCAGCGTCCTCCTTGTGAGATGATAATCGGTCAGTCTATTTTCCGTCGAGAAATTAATGAGACGCGATTGTTCGTCCACTTGCGCCGCGATCGAATCGAGATAACTGTGGACGATCGCGCCCGTTGACATTCGAGGATCTAATCTACGCCTGATTCAGGGCCCCTGCAGGAGCCCCTTTCAATTCGTTGCAGACTTTTCAGAACCACCGGCGCGGTTGACCATTCGGCTTGCCGATCTCGTGGTGACTGAGTGAGTCCCCCAGTTACTTACTCGAGCTCACGGACTCACTATTCACCTCGTCCTCTCGCTCTCGCACTCTCGCTCGCCGGCACTTGGTCCCACCTCTATCCCTCCTGCTTCCTCCAGCCCCCTTCCGTAGCCCCACCGTAATCCTCAGCCTGCCAGTACGTCCTCCCTGTCCTCCCACCTGCGCGCACACCACCCTCGCTGCGCGATCTCCGCGTGGGGAGACATACGGCAAACTGTATGTTGGACCCCCTGATCTGCGTCGATTTCATTAATCGAACGAAATATTAAACCATTTTGTAGATTCAAATGATAGTATGATAAATATTAGTCACATGTCACTAGATAGTGACATGTGACTAATAAAAATTGTATGATGCAATCGAATACATCCATAGAAAAGATTTCCGAATTCAGTGCTATTACTTTTCTATTTATCATAAAATACGATCGATATAAAGATAATTATATTTATTATTATATATACAGAGGACTTATTATTTTACTTTTAAATGGAAAACTTTTTAATCTAAAATAAAATGATTTTGGATATCGGTTTTGTACTAAATATTATAGCAACAGTATCATACGTTATAACATCGGGAAGAAAGAAATATTTATTCTAAAGGTGAGAATATAGAAACTTAAATTTATATGTTACTCTTATCTCAAGACAAATTTATTTAATTCGAGGAAGAGGACTCGGAATTATTGATCTAATCGTAATATATTGTTTTATTTTTATACTGCATTAAGTTGCGATAAGATTAAGTGCATCTGGAATATTTTTTTATCTCGTTATCAGAAATTCTTTCTGAGAGGACATGTTTAAGAAATTATCTTGTGAAAGAAGCCAATTAATTAGGATAACTAATAATGAGATGCGTTTTGAAAATAAAACGAGGAAAGAGTAATCGCAAAATAGGGTTTTTCAAAAAAATATATTGATCACAATTGTGTGCGACACAAGGAAAAGATATTAACAATTGTTAAAGTAATTAAATTATTGTGAATTACCTAGACATGGCGATAAAATCAATAATGTATAGAACTTTTGAGAATACCATCCCCGTTTATTTTAAAAGCTATTGTTTCTAATCTGCCGAAGGCATTGTAAAGTTTATCAGACATGAAGATGTAGTCATTTGGGGAAATAACCGCAATAATATATGCGGAAACTAATCGCAAAACCAGGAAAGTAAGTTTCTGTGTCGGGCACGTGGCTCGTAAATCAGTGGTCATGAGGATGATGTATATTCTTCACACGTTGATGACTAAGTTCGCTACATATGATGTACGTCTGTGTCTGCTAAAATGCTTAATATACCGTCTGTCTGTTAGTCGGTGTTTATATTTAACATTACATCCTTATTTCTTAGTACAAGATATTTTTAAGTAATCATCTTAGATTAAAATATTTTACACAATTATATCACGCACAGAAATTTCAATTTATTACATATTTTGCATTCTGCTTATATTGATATATCACATCCTTGAGATTATCACATCGATTATATCGTTATTATTACTTGTTGTTATTAATTATCTTCGGTAAAATTCAGATACAATTTCAAACAGTTATAAAAATGAAATCTATCTCGACTATTTTATAAAAGTTTGCAAATAACGTCAGTTAAGAGATAACGCGTGAGACATGTGCGATAAGAGCAATTTATTAATTCTCTCACTCTTGCTGTTGCAAGAGTGAGAGAATTAATGAATTGCTTGTGCTACGTCACAGATAAGATTATCCGCGATTAGATGAATCGATTTCGATCTCGATTTAACTATGTATAACTCTTAGTAAACATTAGGTCATTTGCGTCCTTTCTTTTTTTTTTAAATTAGAAACAAATAATTAGTTATAACATTTATATGTAGAATTTAAAAAAAATTATAATCACAATCTTATAAATATTTTCTAAAAATATTTAAGTATACGCAAGAATCATTTAATTTTTGTATATTTGTTAAAATAATGAAAATTAACTCGGGATACGATGACCAATCGTGTGTAGTAAAAGATCAGAAAATCATCATGTATAAATTAAAGGACAAGTTGTCCATAAAAATTATGAAATTATTAGGAGCCAAAAGAAGATTTTTCGATAATTTTCGTGTACAAGAATATTGGGATAGTTATTTATATTGCGTTTCCGTCATCGTAATTAACTTTTTCGACGATTCGAAATTTTTCATATTTGTGTGTTTGCTCCGATTTCCGGTGACTTTGTCTGACACCTATTGGATTGAATCATTTTTATTGCACGCAAATATTTGCAAGGTAGTTCCGTTCGTCGTAGCCGACGAGGGACCCACGGCCGGTTCCATTAACGCGTGCAAATTATTCGAATATTATGCGCTACAAATTAGACGGCCAACGCTGGGATGGCCCGCTGCGGGCCACGTCGGTGCTGGTGAACGCCTCAGGATTTTAATTTAACGATGTGCACGCGGTCGCTTAACTTGAAGCCCAGAAACGCGCGAGCTTCCCCGGAGGACCGGCCATAAGAGGATCGAATTACCGCACCAATTATAGTGTCACGTCGTTAATTGACCGGTAATCCGTTCTATGGTGAAAAGATGTCTGCATGATAAGTAAAGGCTTCGTAATGCGCCTCAAAATCGTTAGTCGAATAATGTTGTGATATCTAGCGAACGAAAATTTACAAACGAAAATTACAAATATTTTTAATAGTCTATGTTTTAACATTATAAATTTTTCAAGTATATAACATAGGACAATAATTCTTTTGCGGAATAAAGAATGTACGTCATAGAATAAATTAGCGACATGTTTGGCGTGTAATTTATTTGAAGATGAAGACATAATATTGTACAAGAGAGAAAAGTAAAGTGTTTATACGTTTCATCAACAAGGAATGATAAAAAATTAAAAATTATTCACAATTGTTGAAGTATTTATGATTTTACGACATTTTGCGATATATTTGAATAGTTAGACTTTAATTTATTTTATTAACTTAAATTTGAATTCTGTTAGGTTGTAATTTGTAAGATATACATATATAAACGCTGTATTCTGTTATGCATCTTTATCGCGCATTTACATATCTGAAATACCCGTTTACGTATTCGCGCTTTATCGAAACCGCATCGAAACGGCTACACTGATATTATAAAGTTTTCCGATAAGAATCGATGGCGTCAAGGAAAAATAGCAGGGGCTTCCCCAAGCTTCTTCTGTGTAGATTGCAGACTTTTAACGTATCTCCTCCCTCTCTCTGTTATATAAGCCACACCAATCAAAGTTGCTTTTTCTGAGCACACGGTGCTATCTCACTTTTTCTTTCTCGTTCTCTTTCCCTTTCTATCTTCAGTAAGAGAAAATGGAAAATTTACGCTACGCTCGGCTAACTCTTAAAATTGGTTTATCTGTCGACACAACATGCGTTTCCGAGTTTAATCCCACTATCGATAGTAATGCCGGGTTTTTGCCAGTTGGCAGAACGGAAATGCCTTCTACTCTTGCGCTACTTGGTCCTTGGCTCGATTCACTTAACGTTTCTTTTTTTTAATTTGCTGTCCCGCCATCTTTAGCACCAATTGATTTGATTGGTTTAATCTCACTGTTGACTGTTCGTTTCGATTGGTCGACATCGGATATTATAAACTTATGTATATAAATAACTATGCGAGAAAGGTAAAGTAGGAGTGAACATTGCGAGAAACTCTCCTACTCTGTTGTCTTCATTAAATTATCTCTTTGAAAAAAATATGTTTTCAATTTACACGATTTAAGCAATAATATACAGTAGGGGACTACATAAATTAACAATTAAATTAATAATTCTATTGCAAAACGTAGATGACTAGAATACAATAATTAAGATATTTTTTGTATTAGTATTAGCAGTGCACTTAAACAAATTCTGATTAGAATGATCTAAGCGTGCAAGTACTCCAGCAATTAATATTAGCGCAGGGAGTCTTAATTGCATCTTTACTTCCTGTGTATATACAGATATGTTGATTTCGACTTAATTTTGTTTGTCTACAATGTGATAAGATTAAGATAAAGTCAATCAATAAGTTAATTTAAATTTATGCATAAATATTTTACCGTATACTTTGTATCATATTCATGTAAATATGCGGAATGCCACGTCAACAAGTATATCGGAATACTTGTATTAACCTGCATCGCGATAAAGATAGTCGACAGGTAGCTGTCAAGACGGAACAAGCGCCATGAAGATGATTCACAGCGATAAGTGCGCCGCGCACAATTCTCTTCGTGAAATTGTCAATTATTTCTGTATTGACAAAGTTTTATCTGCTACTAATTGAAACAACATGATTCAAGTGAGATTTTTATTGGCCAAGTTTTATTATCAATAAAAAACAACATATGATGCAAGTGAGATCGACTTATATGAAATATACTGAGCTTTACAGATTACGTGCAACAGAGAAATAGATTCGATGAAAAAAATCATTAAATTAGTGCACTACGGTAGTAGTGCCCTTACAATGATATTGTGCAAAATCACTCGCAGTTGCTGCCGACCGATTTCTCGACCATAGCATTCCGCGGCTTGTCAGAAAAACGACAAATGAAGCGCCGTTTCTTTCGATAGCAGGGAACAAAGGAACGGCGAAAGATCACGATTTTTGCTTGGATAACACTATCATGCTTCGAATGTTCTCGAAGCATCAACCGCGTAAGCGATTTGTCGCAGGTGTATTTGCACCATTCTCTGATACGAGATGAGGCGTGAAATTCGTCGGTTCCATTAAAAATGGAGACTTCTTTTTTAGAAATACCATTCCTGAAGTGCCGCTATTAGTGAAGAAAAAGATGCGAATTATACTTTTTCCGAGCTCAGTTTATTACAAAGAAGCACAATGTATTGCGATTTAAATAAGAACGGAATACAACGAGAAAATTCTTATTTAGTCGATCATAATTTTTCTTATTAATAACTTTTATTAATTTATTGTCAATATGAACACTGTTATTAAAAATACTGTTATTAAAAATACAGTTATTAGTTATGATAGTTAACAGATAATGAATTACTCATATCAAACGATTTTTATCAGGTGCATAAGTATTACGTAAATCGTCGGCTTATAATATGTCATTAAAACTAACTCTTCTTTAATTATTTTTAAACATTACAGGGGACTTTTTAGTGAATGAATATTAAAGAACTTTTATTAAATATACCGACATTCAACGCGTTCAATGACATTTTCACAAATAAAAGTCTTGTATTAAATTTCCACTTTTTATGTCGCTGAATGCTCATTCTGACGAGACGGGTTATGTTTCTTAGAACGTTCGTCTGAAACCGAGTCTGATCGTGAGTCATTCTTACCTATCCACATTCTGCGTTTGATGTTAATTCACCTCGTCGACTACTTTGTACTCCACGATCTCACGTGCCATAGGACGAGCACACATGTGTGACACGCACACGCGAGCGAGCTCAAAGCGGGTCACTCGAGTGATCAAGAGCTACGATCAGCGCACACTCCGTAAGGACACTCCCGCCGTATTAATGAATGACTAGACTGGAGTGGAACTATGAATGAACTCCGCATAGCACTAGAGTACTATATAACTGCGCACCTTGTGGGCGTCCTCTGCTCTCAGCCAATAAGAATAAGGCCCCCTGTGGTGACTTGCACGCCGCATTATGTCCGGGTGCTGTAATTTTTTTCTTTTTTTTTCTTAGAAGTTGACATCAAGCCAATTGATTGGATAGAGGAATCCCTGCATCGACATCAAGAATATGTCATTTCAATAGGGCTCTCTCTTGAAGGGCTGTTATTTCAAGTCACACGACAGGTGTGTTGATTGGTTATAGGCTAGAGAAGTTCTCCAATCTCCAAAAATTTTCTATTTTGTAGATAGAGAAAAAAAGTTTTTTACCGTACAGAAATTCTCAAGTTTCTAGAGATTTTCTAATTTGCAGAAACAATAACATCAGAATTCATTCTAAAATATGTACATGTCAAAAAAACAAAAACAAAATGTTAATAATTTGATATTATATCAAAAATTATATGTATTATTTTTATAAAAATAAATTTTATTTAATATTCTTTTTTATTAATTGAACATCCAATTAATATTATCTCTTGATTTATAACCATCTTAACATTTGTAAACTTAATAATTTTCATTACTTTTCTCTTTTTATAGAGAAGATATCTTTTGAATTGAATTTATATTCAATTGTGAACAAAAAAAATAGCAAATGCAAACCTGTAAATCGGATGAATCATGGTTCGTTCCAATCTTCACAGAGCTTCAGCAGCGCGATATCTTGTTATCAGTTACATCATTGCTCACGTACTAAATTAACTTCCTAACAGTCAAGTACAGTGATAGCATCTTGATCTTTGTTACAATGTCATGTAAAATATTGATCTTTTAATACATAAACATTTTATTTTTGCAAAATTTTTTGTAAAATTATGCATGTTATTTGTTCTCGATTATACTTAATCATAAAGCTATTATATCATTTACATAATGAATAATCAGATAACATATGTAAACATGAGAATAACTAGCTATATAAGTGCGATTATATATATCATAGATTTGATTTGTGATTAATTAACAAATAAAATTTGTTACAATTATCTAATTGATTGATTGTAATGTCTTTTATTTACAATATTTTATTCATTCTCTTTACATACTAATAAGTATTATATTAAGTTTTGTGACGGATATTTACATTTGAAAATATCAGATCGGAACATGTTTGTTATATCAAGTAATTAAATTTCTGCAAATAATTTTGCAATGAATGTGTGTATTATCGCTCGATAATTTAAATATTAAGTGTTGATGATACACAGTCAATATCCTGTAGAGATGTTAATTGATAAACCATGCAAACTGGCGAATCCAGACATTTGTCAAGAGGGGAGAGCATTGGCGGATTTGTACATTTTTTATTTTCGAGTTGATTTTCGGGTTGCCAGATTTCTAAAACATCATGCACTAGCTGTAACGAATAACAAAAAAAAGGGAAAATTGTGTAATTATTTTCGTTATTTTCGTATCTCTTTTCGTCTTTATTATTTATTATTATTTACGCTGCAAACGAAATTTTTTTATGATTAAATATACGAAAAGAAAGATTATTTAAATTATCATTAGCATTACATTGAAGAAGTACTATGTAAATATTTAATTTATAAAACATTTTATTTTAAATTATTAAGTATTCCGGATAGTTTTGAGAGCTTACAAATGGCTGTATCTACAGCTCTACTAAAGATATTTTGAAATTGAATATGTCATTTTAAAGCTTGGACATTTCTATAAATAATTTGACACAGGTTTTGTGCATTCGTAAACATAATCATATTTTTTAGTGCGATTAAAAATGAAACGTGAAAAAGATCATTTTCGTCTACTTTACTGCTTTGATTCAAAGAAAACTGTTACTGAAGTTTACCGATTCATCTCAAAAATTCTGAATCTGCTCCAT
>Ga0157363_1001643_pt1 | contig 18894 bp, 6 predicted proteins | sample AttsexASBM1_FD_111477 | JGI IMG/M metagenome (GOLD analysis project Ga0157363, IMG submission 111477) | Fungus gardens microbial communities from leaf cutter ant in Ribeirão Preto, State of São Paulo, Brazil - Atta sexdens ASBM1 | ecosystem: Host-associated > Fungi > Mycelium > Unclassified ... | reverse complement strand
TCTTTTGTATGTAAAACATAGTTGTATAATGACACAATTTCGGTATCTTGAATGACAATTAATATTATTAGTTAGATAATTTTAGATTTATTATAGTTGCAAAAAAAGTATGAAGGGTGTATGAATTTTTTCAGAATTTTTTCAGAATTTTGTAATACTGTATTATTTTTTTATGAAAAAATAAGAAAATGTAGTACTAGAAAGTTGATAGAAAATTTTGAAAAAATTCTATAACATAAAATAAAGAAAAATATACAACCTCAGTGAGAAATGATAATGGAATCTACATTGAATCGATGTTGATTCGACATCGATTTCATTGTCATTTCTCACTGGGACGTGTCACAATACTGGAATATATATTATAATACAACATTGATATTATTCTGCAAATAGATAAGTTTGAATTGGTTATCTCACCACAATCTATATAGCTATATTTATTTTGTGGCTCACCAAATACGGATTGTTTAAATGTTATTTATATTTGTTGATCATTGTGCAACGGTACATGTGTGCGTTTTGTTAATGATAATTCTTATGCCAAGTAGTTAGAAGTGTCTGTACTATTAAGTGAATGGTGATCAATATAAACAAGCTAATGCTATTCAAAAGAGACCTACATATCTTTCTTCTGAATCAATGAGAAACAGGGACGTTTTAGTGCTTAGATCTATTGTATGAACCAGAGATTTGAAACAGAAAAATTAAAAAATTTATATTACTTAATTTATTTAAAAAAAAAATGTAAATAATTAAATATAGAAAACGCGCGTCCACGTGTATTTTGTTGTATCAACGATAATCATATTTTTCAAAATAAACTTTATTTAACTTAATTTATTAAACTTAATTTTTGTAGATAATATTTCATATATGTATATATATATATATATATATATATATATATATATATATATCTATATCTATATTTTACAGTTTTCTCTTTCTTCTTTTTATCTTTTTTTTTTAGTCTGATAAAGACTATCTTTTTTTTTATCTCTACAAGGTCTCAGTGCACTATCGCTCGTACTCATTGATCCGCGCGAGCGCATTTATACAGATTATTATGTCATAAACAATTTGTGTCATATGAGAAAGATGTCGGACGAAATTATTGGCAATTATTTATTGCACATATAAAGTGTAACTGCTTATTCGAATTGGTCTACATTGAATATTTGATGTAACATATTAAAATAATAACAGCGACGATGTTTTTAATTTATAATTTCGAATATTAAATAATACTATTTAATTTATTGTATATTATATATTATTAAACTTATAAACTATACACATAAATCATATAATATTTTTGAGGCTTCCATGAATATTTTCTTCAAAAGATCTACGCGGCTTATTTTTATGCCTTGATATATATATATATATATATACTATCTTGATATTGTATGTATATTATTAAATCGTTTAAATTAATAAAAATAAATGTTTTATGAATATTGCAATTTTATTTATTATTAGAGGGCGAAAATTAATCTGATAAAGTAATTCTCGTCATGGTGAAGTACATGGTGTAATAAGCAAATAAAACATTTCTATGCAACAGATGAATAAATTTCGTTCCAGTATGCTATCGCTATTATGAAGCAGAAAAGTGTACTTGGATCCAAATTTGATTGGTTGTTTCCAGTATGCTCTCCCCATCATGCGCAATCAGTGCAATGCGTCATCTGTCTTATTACACCTTGATGAATTTAATTACAATGTTTATAAAACGTTTTTTTGTTTTTTGGCATTTAACATGTATCAAAACACAGAGATAATCCACAAATCTGGCATAGCTTCCATGCACATAAATTATATTCTGTAATATTTCTATTTTTGTAAATGTACGGATATTATTGCTTTTCTTATTGTTCGGATAAAAATTGGAGCTGTGTTATTATTGTCCATTATGCATTATTATTATTATTGTTTATAAAACTAACACGCAAAACATTAAGCAGTTACGAAATCTAAACATTATTTAATTTCTGATGCACTCCTTTATTATCTACACGTCTCATTATACCAGATGTCACACGCAACACTGTTACACAGTAGTGTTTGTCAGAAAAGACTAGTAAGTGCAGCCTACGTTTCTTTAAATACTAAGCCGTCCACTTCTGTATGACAGTGAAATAAGAAATACAAATAGTCAAGGATAAGAACCTGTACTTAACTTAGCTAATTCAAGAGAACTTCATGATACAAGGATATTATGTCATATAATCATCTATTTAATTAATTCCATTATATAATTAAAAATACGAATAATAACAAAACATTTTTTAATTTTTTATTTTATATTTTATCGTCGAGAACATAATTAGCTAATTTTTATTCAAATGTATAAGTTTCATTAGATAAATTTACTCATTATTCTCCCGTATAGAGAAAATACACAAAATAATTACTACATGATAGTCACTAGCTAAATCTGTACAATACACTTAAATTGAAAAATTAATGTAATAGGAAAATGTAATAACTATGTATAAATTAATGTAATAACTATGTAAATTAAAATTTATGTAGTTTTATTTAATTTTATTAAGTATATAAATTAAAATTTACATACACTTATTATTATTCTTTGTATAAAAATGCAAGCATGTTGGAGAAAGATTATTTTATTGAATTCTTATTATTTTCTTTAATTATCTGCAATAATATATAATTAGATAAATGTAGTAATGAATACTGTCACAATATTTTCAAGATACTTGCGTATCTCGAATATTACTCGAATATTTCAAATATTTCAAATATTTCAAATATTTGCCAGATTATTTTAATAATATATGTATAATAATATGTATTCGGTCATATTTGTGATTCTGTGTGAATGAATTTTTAACATAAATATTACAGTGATTAGTACTAATTATAATTATTAGATTTTTTTGTTAGTACTGATATTACACCGTAAATACAAATGAGTCGCATTGTGTTGTACTTGAAAGTAAAATGAAAACGTGATGTCATTCAGTGAGGAGATTCTAGGACTGTGCGAGGTGGGGCACTTAATGAGAAAGGACTAAAGCTCAGGCACCATTCATAGTTATCCATGTGAGAGATAATTGCTGATCCATATATCGGCCTTCCCATTCAATGTACTGACATATTGACATATACTGGCCATACGTTTATGTCACACTGGATTCTCGTCACAGTGGATTCTCGTCGAGAGTGGCATTGTTCCTTTGGCATCTGCATTTTTTCCTCTTACTTCCTCCCGCGTACGTCCTTAGACAAACTCGTTTCTAGTCGACAAGATCTGTTTCAAGGGTAGCTACTTCGCGCATTCATGATCTGAATTTTCATCGTGATTAGATGAAACGTGAGGTATGATGCGATCAGACTTGCAAGTCTCATTTCTGCGATCACCGATCGCCGATTACCTGCATTGTGAAGGTGCAAGGTCACAAAATCACGGAAGTCTATTTGCTCGGAGATCCAAGGAAGTTAGCTCTTCTTAAATCTAAAGTATTTCTTAATGTCACTATCTTATCAACTACAAATCAATTTTTTTTCTCATTGTTATATCAATACTCAATAGTTCTCTTTATTAAATAAATATCGAGAACGTAAATTTCGGAAGTATATATAATAAATCATTTACAAAGTTTTAATGATTATTACAAATTTATTATAATAATAGTAATCACTTTTTAATACAGTACTTTGATTATGCTTACACAATTTGATTATGCTTACATAGTTCTTGGAATTTAAATTACCTCACAAAGTGACAATGTGGTGAACATATCTTAATTGCACCCAAATTGAGCCCAAAATGTCGATGTTGTGAACAAAGAAAAAGAGAGACCGAAAGAAGAGAACCAAAAAGAAGAGAATGAAAAGAATAGTCGTCAGAAGAATTTTTATTTATTTCTCATTCTTGATGAATATCTGTTATGTGATTTCTGTCAAGAATTTTCTATTCTTTTTTTTTTTTCAAAATGTATATTTTTTCTTCGTTCTTAGAACAATAACATTTTCTATTTATCTTTTTTCTATTGATTTTCTATTATTTCTATTTTTTCTTTCCTTTTTTTTTCCTTTTTTATTTAAATTGATCTTAAAATTTTTTAGCGATTGAAATGTAAATTTATCTTCAAGTAGGTATATTAATGCAGAAATAATATTAATAATGTAAAAAAAAAATTTGAAACAAGTAATCTTTTCTGAGTTTAATTTTTTGTTAATATATAAAATTTTATAAACTAATTTTTAAGTACAACATATTTAGCCACTCCCTTTTCACATTCCTTATCAGAGCATTAAATCAAAGAGAAGCACATTTTCCGGAGCTATCGCAGTCGCGTTTTACCGCTGACTAAGTGCCGCTGTTGCTCCTCGCCTCTCACGTGTTTAATGACATGCAATTTTGCAATGTATCTTTGCCGAGTCCTTGGGTCGAGAAACTATATAAACCGAGTATTTATAATTGGCCAGGCTAGCTGCCAGGATTTTTAATCAGGCAGGATGTCGTTCTATGCGCTCGCCCTATTCTGCGCTACCGCGTTTGCGCTCACCGCGGCTCAGGATTTCGAACTTCGTAAGTTCTTTGTTCAACTATCAATTTCTTTTAATTTAAAGGTTATTTTATATTTAAAGATTATTTTATAAGTTATAAATTAAAATTAAATTTAACTATTTCATTTTTTAATTCTATTTTAAATAAAAAGCAATTTATAGCGCTTTTTATCCAAGAAACATCTTGAGAATGTTCTGGAAACGCGTTTTTAGGATTGTAAGACGTTCTCTGCCTTTAGAACATTCCTTGGAGATCTGTGCCATATGGAAATTAATTAGAAAAATTTTAATTAATTTTAAGTAATATTTATAACAACAGTTTTAGATTTTTTTTTTTTAGTGTTTTAGACTTTCCAGTGTGTAAATCAGAAATACATGTATTTTTAACCATTTAAATTTTACGTGCAATTATTACAGTCAGTTTCATGTGATATAAAATCTTTTGTGATATGTAGTTCGCTGGAGATAAATATTATTCTTTGATAATGCGATACTTCATTATAATAAATCTCATTATATGTTCTTAACATTGTTTGTATAATTTTTATATATTAAAAAGCTCAATTATCAGATTTAATTATTGCCTAATAATTAAAACGTCAATATATAATACATATTTAATTAAAATACATATCTATATTACGTGATTATACAATACTTTCATTTTAATTAATTCTTGATAATTCTTGATTATTCAATATGCCAAGTCAGTATATATATATATTAGGTATAGTAAAAAGAAATCCATTATTTTTGCATGAAATTGAATGGAAAATAATGGATTTCTTTTTACTGCATAATATATATATATATATATATATATATATATACAACTGATATCATTTTTAATTATTAAAATAAAAAATTACAATTAATTACGTAAATTATAATTTATTCTATATTTGTATAAATAAAATATATAATTAAATTGTCATTGCATTTATTAATACATTTTAATTATGATTCAAACTCTACTTTTGTTTTCTCCATACAGAACTAATAACTGGTTTCAAGAAATTAAAATGACAAACAAAATTATACATTATTTCATAAAATAAATAAAATTAGAGTGTGAGTGAATAAGAAAATATTTTAACAAAATATTTTTTTAATGAATTAACTATATATACTGTCAATACTTTTTTAATGAATTAACTGTAAGAGTGTATAATGGAATCCAAAGAAAAAGCTATATATAAATATAAGTTACATCGCGATGTAGAATTTAATAAATATTCGATGTAAGGTTTAATAAATCTTGATATATTATTTTTTAAATAAATTATTTATTATTTTTAACGTTTTTCTTTTTTTTGTTCTGATTTTTTTAATTTTGAAAATTTTTTTTAATTTACAACTATTAATTTTATTCTAAATAATAATCAATCAATCTGCAATGCGATAATGACAACTTTTTAACTATTACATTTTGAGAAAAAAAAAATGATTTTCTACATAAATTTTTTCTTTTTTTTACTGATTTCTATACTTTCGAAAATTGTTTATTATAATATTCTGTAATATTGTGGATACAAACTTGAATATAATATGTCTACAATTGAATGACTATCAGTTTTGAATATAATTTGTATGCTGAAACTTACGTGCGGTTGAACGGATAATAATTGCACAATTTTAACGTATACTATTATCGTTTTTCACACGTTTCAATCATTATAATTATGATAATTTCATTAGCAATGTTTCTGTTTTTTGATGAATTACACGTTTTGCAAAAATTTATATGCAATTGATTAATATATTTTATGGTTGATTTTATTGGAGAAAGGAAAGAAGTTTCGTTAGTATTAACCATAATAAGTTCGAAACTTGTATATAGAATTATTTGCGCAAGAACTTATTACAGTGACTTACGTAAATATATTTCAATTAAATATTTTCTAGAATTAAATTTGTAATATTAAAATAATTAGCATCAAAAGTAATAAACAGAAATGAACAATATTTGAGTAATGTTAATTAAAAGACTGAAATTAAAAAAATTATAATCTAATAACAAATTAAAATTGTTTGATGAAAAACTTTTACTATTTTTATTGCAACTTAGTGCAATAATAACTTAAATAATTAATTTGCTGTTATTATTAATATATATTTTTGTATATTTTTTAAGCAGCTATACAAACCTGTAAGCGTGATGCAGATGACTATTCGTCTTGCTTAAGACTTGCGATACAAGAAGCATGGCCGAACTTTGTTCCAGGTATTAAAAATAAAGCACTGGTAATATTTCTCTTTGATTTATTCGAAATTGTTAAGTTTTTATTATATTTATTGTTATACAAATATGATATATGCATAAACATATTATCAGATTTAATTATTGCTTAATAATTAAAACGTCAATATATAATACATATTAAAATACATATTTATATTATGTGATTATACTTTCCTTTTAATTAATTCTTGATAATTTATTCAGTATGCCATCTCAGTATATATACAACTGATATCATTTTTAATTATTAAAATAAAAAATTACAATTAATTACGTAAATTATAATTTATTCTATATTTGTTGTATAAATAAAATATGTAATTGAATTATCATTGCATTTATTAATACATTTTAATTATGACTCAGATTCTACTTTCGCTTTCTCCATACAGAACTAATAACTAACAACAAATTTGTTATTTATTTAATTTATATTTATATATTATATATATTTATATTATATATTAATATATTATATCCTTGCACAAGTTTTAATTTTTTCCGGAAGGTATCCCAAAACTCGATCTGCCAGTTTTGGATCCGTACTTTACCGACCACGAAAGAACTATATACGAAACTAACGACATGCGCGCGGACATAACAGTCACAAATGTTAACACCTATGGACTTGCGAAGGCTCAATTCTTGGCCGTGAGACCACAGCATTCCGATAATTACTTTAAATTAGAGTTTGATGTCGATTTGCCAAAAGTACTCATCGAGGGAAATTATAAGGCGGATGGATCTTTAGGAACGTTCCAAATTGGTGGCGAAGGTATGCAAATTAATTATTTTTAATATTGATACTATTTTAAATATGTATATAAAGTATCATAAAATTTATTTTAAAAATATTGAAAATACAAAAAAAATATGCATTTACTTTAAATATTGAAAGTAGCACAAACGCTCATTATTATTTAATTTTCCACTTTTATATTTCTTTATCATTTAATAGATTCAATAATAGAATTTTATGAATCATAGTAGAGTTAAATTGTTTATTTTATTTTTAAAAGCATGTATATCTTCTGATTTTGGCTATATATAATATATTTATCTATAATATGTTTTCCAAATTTATTAATTTATATTTTATAAACAATGAATTAAGATATTTTTGTTAATTATTCTACGTAAAAGATGTATAATATAATAATAATGTATAATTTAATTTCTATTGCGGCAGGATTCTTTAACATTAGCATGGAAGACATTAAATGCACTTGGATAATGGAAGGACCCGTCGCTAACGATAGATGGACGCTCGAACATTTCCATTTAAATCCGGAAGTTGGAAAGATGCAGGTCTGGTTCAGTGATATGTTCAATGGTAACGAGGAACTCAGTAAGTAAACTATTTCTTCGACATATTCTTTACTTCAAATTATAGTACATATTGATTTTATACACGTTTCCTAAACACTTGTAGAACATTAGATACCTCTAAAAAACGTCTGTAAAACGTATATGATCCAATATGTGTTCCCTGAGTAGCTGAAAACGGATTTACGTTTACCTAGTTTTCACATTTCCATGAATAGAAATCGATTTTTATTGATAAATTATGAGTTATATCAAAAAGGACACTAGAAGCAAAATATTGTTTTTTCTTATTGCTATAATTGCCTGTTTATCATTATACCTAATTGTCTTGTTATATCACTTTAGCCATTTGTTGATAATTGCTCGATGGAAAACTCTGATGCCGTAATCTGTTACATAACGGTTACGAATTCAATTAATTTGCTTTTTTATACGTCGATATAATTCATGGTGTAATCGTCATACCCGTCATATAAATCATTACGTATTTTCACTTTCAGACAATGCCGCTATGAAATTCGTAAACGAATATTGGCCGACCTTGTATCGTTCGATGCTACCATTCCTCGCGAAGAACTGGGACGAACATCTTACTGAGATCAGCAACCGCATATTCTCGAAAATATCTTTCTCGAAGACATTCCCTTGAAGCCCTTGAGGATGTTTCTTCTTGCTAAGATACGTACATAGTGTAGTATGTATAATCGAAGTAACGCTGAATTGAAGTCTTAAATATTTCACGGACTGCTCAAAACCGGCGCAGAGGACACAAAATTCCTCTATCTGAAGTCTGTGAACATCCCGAAGTGATAAGTTCTATTCTTTTCATCGTCCGTACTTCTGATAGTATTTAGATTTGCACGGCGTCGACATGTGTGGGAATAATGCGTTTATAATAATAATGTAACGTATAAACATAGATTATTCTTAGCATTGTTATTATTATTGTGTTATTGCTATTTTCACTAGCGATTGTTTATGTAAAGCACAGATATAATAAATATCAAGAATAATATGAAGAGTATCAAACATATAAATTTAATGATTTTTCTGATAATTATCAATTCTTTTGAAAGTTTTTTTACAAATTATTGTTAGTCTACTGTGTTCAATCAATTTATTATGCAAAACATAATAGGTAATAATTTAAATGTAAAATTATATATAATGAATATAAATAAATTAAAATAATTCATTTTTATCATATATATTTATATGATAAAAGGTACATTTGTTTTACTCTATTAATATTTACCATTTAATTCCATTGTGCGCTAAAATTATAACCACATTTAAAACTTAATATGATAACGATTTATATACTCTGTTTTACTATAAGCAACAATCACATTATCAACATATTTATTATCAACATATATTTTTTTCTAGGTCAATATCAACGAAAATTATTTATCTTTGAATGTATTTATCTTTGAATGTAATTGTATATTTTCTTTAAATTATTTGTTCAATTTCTGATTAAAGAATCACATAAATAATATTTTGTTTTCACAAATAAACGAACGAAGCAACTTAATGCGCGTTTATGTATTGTTTTCCTCTTTTTTTAATTAAAAAAATATTTGATAAGATGTCTTTTTTACGCTATAACGCATTATTTAGTATTCGTGCATATTTAAAATATATCATTAATTTTTCAATAACAAGAAGCTAATAGTAATTAATATAATGTAAATAGTATCCTAAGGTATAAGGAACGATTCCACTGGTACATGTCGCAACAGCTGGTTAACAATACCAGCAAAGAGTGCCGATAACTTCTTTTTTAATTGCGGTTCCATTAATTTCAACACTTCTTGTCCATTTTCTCGAAGGAAAAGATTGATTGCCTCGGCTAAAAATTGAAAAGTCATTTAATAATAAAAATGAATTGTTCGTAAAAGTTAACGATTTTAACTATAATCATTTTTATATTATTAGATGTGTTATGTGATTTGCTTACTGAGTATTCGATTGTTGTTAAAAATCTTGCTGACTCGCATTTGCAAATTTTTCACTCCGAGCACAACGTCGAGATTATCGACATTTAAATACGTCTTGTTTTCTCGCAACTTTGTAGAGATTGTCCCTCTGACTAGTACTTTAGCATCTCCGAAACGCGCATGGAATGTACCGTTTCCACTTGCAGGCAAAATTATTAATACACCAGAACTATAAAAATTAAATTTGATGAAATAGAAATTTTATCGTTTAAATGTAAAAAAATATAATTATTAAATTATATATCTTTTACAATTTATTATATCGAACTACAATTTTTACTACTTATAAAATGAAATGGAATATTACATAGTTTTCCAAAATAAATATAAATTTTTTTATATATACGAGATCACATTAAAAAAATACGTAGATACAGAATTTACCTGGAATAATGCGCATCTAATATAAGGGCCGGCATTCGAATAATGGCTTGGAAAGGTGAACCCAGCTTGATATCTTCCACAGTGTAGTTACTCGCTCCCCTTATAAAAAGGTCTCGAAGTTGAATCTTATAACCATTCGTACCACCTGTCAGAGAGAGAGTCAGTTCGTCCATCTATTGAAATAGACAGAATATGTAAAATATATGTAAATGAACATGTAAAATAGTAAATATAAAATGGCATAAATAATGAATCTTCCATTATATATTATTATACATCAATACATACAGTATATTAAATTTTTAACATAATTTTTAACATATTAAATTTTGAGTTTCAGTATATTAGACTTTAAACATGCGAGATTGGTGCTTGTCAAAATATAAGAGCAACATGTTATAACACTTCTCACAATTTTTATTAATTATCACAATTATTAATTTTTTTTAGTGTAACAAATTTTAAAATTTCTGAAATAAAACAAGTATGTATACATTTATTAATTTAATGTATACATTTATTATTAATAGAAATAAATAAATAAAAAGTGATTAAGAGATGAAAATGCACAAATACACATACGTAAATATAGCTATTTTTCTTCTGTTACATTATAAGCATGAGACATTTTTTATTTGAAATGCTTCTTCTTAAAAGAAATCTATTGATATAAACATAATTAAATACAACTGACTTTAATATTGTTTATAATGTATAGCCAATTTAGAACACATTAAACTTACACGGAACGGTTCTACCGAGGGTAACTCAATTTCAGAGATTCCGACTTTCAGATAAGATCGCAGATGATGTAGAGCGTCGATCAGACAAGTTATCAGCTTTGGATCGCTTTTGGAACATTGTTTGACATATTCGGCTAGGAGTAGAATATTATTATACATATATTGAATATATATTACTTTAAGATATATTGTCATTTCAGTTATGTATATTGTATTGTTCCGAAAGTGTGATAATTACATTTTTTAAATTTTATTTCTTTTTTATGTTCTTAATATAGCAAGAGAAATTTGATGTTCTAGGTCGTATAAGTAAAAGCGTCAATGAGTAAAAAGCGTGTTAATCTCTAGTCGTGTTAAAAGTGAAAGTTCTATCTCATGACGAAAATGCCTTCAAGAATAAGTAGATTGGTACAGCTGCAAGAGGTTACATATGTTAAGAGTTCTTTTTCTGATGTTTTTTTTCTAATGCTTTGCAAAATCATGTCAGGAAATGATTAGTACGATGTATAATAAATACATTGCATAATTAGATCAATACATATATACAAGTACACATAAACATTCAACAAATATTCATTAGAAACAATATGTTCTACCTATTTGAATCTGTATCTTTTTCGGGGTGCTGTATTATATTTTTTATAACGTCAATATTTGACAATAGATAGAATTTTAAATAGATTAATTTTAAACAGATTACAGATTTATTGAATTTAAATAAAATGACAGAAGTTTTATGTCTATGCTTTACGTCTGAAAACATTGAATTTGATTACAACATAATATTTCTGCGGAAATGGAGATCCGGCCTTTGCGACAATGCGGTACTGTTGCATGTTGCATAGAAAATTATACGTAACTTGAGTTAGAAAATCTTTATTATTATCATTACAAAAAAGTATTTTAATATATAAAACAATTTATGCTTTAGTATATAAAACTATTAATGCTCTCAAAATTTTTTTTTAATCATAAATTGTCCTATTTTTCGAGTTTTTTTATAGATATGTTACGCCTATTTCGAAAAAAGTCTGATTATGTCAAGTAAAAATGGCATAATCGAATTTTTTAGCAATAATTAATTGCAAATTATTGTATGCCTTTATTATAATTAAACTATTAATTGTCTTGTTTATTCCAATACAAATATGATTATAACTGTATGAATATTCAGCGATGAAGATATTAAAGATGCTAACGTTAAATTTACGGAAAATGTTTTGATTACTCACGGCTTGTATCGGAGGAGAGAGTTGCCGTACAGCCGACGACGAGGAGAAGGATGGCCCATAATTTCTTGTTCATAATTTTTTAAGACAGTCGTGACAACGAAAACGAAAGTTTCACGAAAGATTATTGGGACTTGTTTGTATTCACCGTTGCAACTTCAATCTTTTGTTGATGTTAGACACTAAGATCTTATTGCAATCAAAAATCACTGACTACGATGAATTCGACTGTGGACTCGAATCGCGCGATAAACGGCACCGTTAGAATAAGACTGACTATGCAAGAGAGGGCATTGACAGACAGCAGATTGTAGCTGCATTCGCAAATACTTTCACTGCTGTAACATGTATGCACCTGCGCCTTCTTCGTCATCTGCAGACGAGTCCTGCAGGCCTATTCTGTAACTCTCAACACAAATTTCGTTATCATTATAATGCTGCTACGCAGCTCTTTCGTCGTGGTAAAAAAGCTGCGCAACGACGTAATGACAATGAAATTTACGTTAAAAGTTACAGAATAGGTCTGCTGCTCAGATTATAGAGACAGCTGGACGAAAGTGCCTTACCTAGAAGATATGTTGTCTATGTAGAAGATATGTCTTCTGCGTATAGATCATCGTACGTTATAATGAGAAATTTCCAATTTGATCATGACGAAAGTAAAGTAAATATTGTATCAAATCGATGTTAATAAATTAAGATAGATTTTTTAAATGAACATAGCGATCGATCGCTCTTATCAAAGAAGATTTTTCGCGACATAAAAAAAATGATTACTTTTCTCTTACATTGTAATTTTCGAATGAATATTTTATTTTTTATAAGTAAATATATATTTTTTATAAGTAAATATATAGATAATGGTTGGGTTTTTGATATAAAACAATAAAACTGCAAAGATAAATCGTGAAGTAAGACGATCATCTTATATTCAATGTAAACATTAACGCAACGCTGTAAGAACGTTCTTTGTATGATGTAACGTCATTTGCATTCGACTACAATTAAGCTGTTGCATTATGCAAAGAGATTTCGATAGATTGAACATGCATTTCATGATTTACGATCAATTATAGACATTTAGAATTAGTATACCAATATTCTTTAATTAGACAGTACACATTGAAAAATTTTAATTTTTTATAATTCTTATCGAAAAAGCTTCTTAGCATTAAAACACACGATGCTAAGATAAATTTTAAAGATGACATTCCAAAGAGGTTAAATTAAAAAAAAATTTTTTTTTTTCATTTTTAATTTTTTTTGTTTGCCAGATTATCAAGAATTAATTCAAAAGTTAATTAATATAATAAAAGTTTTAAGATTTAAAAAAAATCGAAATTCATTTATTAATATTAATATTAATGTATAGCTAGTTACTAAAAGAGCAACACTTTTTAATTCGATGGTTTTCGGAACGTGCAAAAATTCTGACAGAGCAGACTACCTCTCGGAACATCTATAATCAGCAATTATGATGGGTTATAATAATTCAAAGTGAGGCAGAATCATCTTGTACACAATGAAAAAAATGTATGCACAGCGAAAAATTCTTAAGATGCTCTTCGGTACGATATATTATAATATCGTGGTAAGTAATAATAAAGTAAACGCTAAATTTGTTTTATAAATTTATTTATATTTCAAAAATAACATGTTTATTATTATTAAAAATTCAAAATTTAAAAATAATAATATAACATAATATTATTATTTAACTCAATAATAATACACAAATTTTACACACAATAATAATACACAAATAATAATACACAAATTCGTTTTCGCAACAAATTCAACGATCAATCGCTTCTCCGTCGGGACGGAACTCAATTCTAGCTAGCCTATGATATCAAGGCAAATGGAAAAACTTTACGCAATCCTTCGCCTACGCATCTGCCGCCGATATCACGAGCTATCAGAAGCAATTTTCCTGCACTTCTAACGGAACAGGAGAATTGACTGAGTTCCATCTAAATTACGTATTAATATTATCATTTATTTTTTGGTATTGTATTTACTGACTTACTTTACTATACTTTATATTTTATAGTTTGAAGTAAACCGGAACGTTCTAAGAAGTTTGTAGTGAAAGTCTTTGAAAGTCTTTGTTTTTATATTATATTTAATATATATTATATTTAATATATTATGCGAATTTTTAAGATTATTATATAAATTGCGCAATGTAATACTCTCATTGTCCGTAAATTATTTGATAGCTTTTGAATCTCGAAAGCCCAATTAGTATAATTTTTTTACTTTATATTTTAATTATGTATTTTTAATTTACAGTAATATTTTAATTAAGTTACATATTTCTACCTGCAACGTCGATAAGTAAGAGCAATGGACCTCGTAATTCTTTACTGTCATTGCGTTGGCATAGGATACTAGGATTCTAAGTAAGTAATTAATATAAAAAATAATATTATAAATAAAGTAATAAAATAATAAAAATAAAGATAATAAAACAATTATTAAATAATAATAATTGATATAAATAACTTTAATATTTTCAGAGTATCAAAGATGAGTGTTGTTTAAATGCCGACAGGAAGCGAATATAGTGACGGCGAAATGATAATTATATGAAAAAGGGCAATTGCTATCCAAAAGCATTTCACATGGTTTTCCTTGTCCATTTTCTACATTCATTCAAAGTTCTTTCTTGCATTCATTACAAGAATTCTTTTCATTCATTACAAGAATTGTTCGTGTTGAAATCATTTATTCTCATATCAACCATAGAAGTTCATATATAATATGTATAAAATATTTCAGCATATTATAAAAACACAAATAATAATTGTAAATAATAAACAATAAATACTATTAACACATTAACTATTAATTATTGATAAATAAACAATAAGCAATACAAACGCTGCTGAAATATTCTGTATTGTTTGGAATAATTAGTATCGTGTGACACTTCCATGTGTCTCTATTACTACATTTAATCTTTGAAGCATTGATGCAGCCAAATTTTGAAATAACGCGGACCTTACGCGGAAACTCTCCCATAAATTGATGATGTGTTCCGCCAATGCCTCGCGGTTATATCGAAATTAAGAGTTCTATTTCTAAACAATAATACTCCAAAGATTTTTAATCACATTCATATTGACTAGCCAATTTAATGTTTCAAGGTTGGGTTGTGTGGCTAACCAATCCTGAACCACTCTGATCCGATGCATTGAATTATCCTGAACGAAAAGAACACGAGTATATCAGAAAACATCTCCCGAACGTATGGCTTCACATCAGATAAAATGTGAACGTATTCATGTGCAATGTGATACGAATCAATGGCCCAAGACCAGGTAGAGACCATATAGCCATGACATACAGTCCTAATGTGATGCGACCACTTCATTCGCAGAAACGAACATTCTTTTCCGAATATCTGGTTCCTCTCATTCTCCATAGTGTCACATGCCCAGATTCATCCGTCGAAAATATTTTTTTATCCGAAAAGATAGTATTCATCCACTCTTGCTCCCATACTAAATGCTGTAAGACAAAGATCATTGCTCTCGGTAAACACGAGCAGAATATTCGTTGACTGTAAACGGAGCATCATCGAGTTCTTAGACAAATGAATGAAATATAAATGTCGTCCTTGGTAAGCAAATGATATTTTAAAATATATTTTATTTATTCAGTAAACATCTAAAAAGGAAGTGTATCAGTACGCTCCATGCATTCTTTGCGTAGAATTGAGGAGCGTATGAGAAACGTTAATGAAAAAAAAATTTTAAATGTGTGGGAAATGTGACAGATGTATTTTGAGTGTACTTGATGGAGCATATATAAATATTCAAAATCACTAAAAATCAATGGAAAGTCAATGAAGTGTTTAAGAAACATTAAAATTTTTTGTTCACACTTCTTTGACGCTTCGACAAACTTTATATTTTCATCAGGGATGTTAATGTTAATGTAAGATATCCTTTAATGTGTTTTTGTATGTTTGTATTGTATCTAACATAAATAATTTAAAGAAATATATTTAATATATTACAAAGGAGCACAATATATAGATTAGTCCGGCAATTCGAAACAGAAGACTATATAAATCCTTGACCGATACCAGAATATCCAAGACGCATAACGATCAGTAATTATTAAACTTACATTTCAATTCAAGATTCCGGATTCTGTTCAGTTATAATTATTAGAGTTAAATAATAATATTATGTTTTAATATTACTTTTAATTTTTGAATTTTTAATAATAATAAACATGTTATTTTTGAAAATATAAATAAATTTATAAAACGAATTTATAAAAAGAATTTTATTTTATTGTTACTTACGATATATTTTATAATATCCGAAGAGTATCTTAAGAATTTTCTGCTGCGCACAAATATATTTTTTTCATTTCACCGTATACAAGACGATTCTGCATCACTTTGACAGTTATCATAAACTATCATAATCGCTGACTATAGGATAGTTCAGAGATGGTGGTCTGCTCTGTCAGAATTTTTGCGTGTTCTGAAAATTATCGAATTAAAAAGTGTTAGAATCTTTTAATAACTGACTATACATACATCAGAGCTATCAAGACTGCGTTTAGATTCCCTACCCGAGTGCAGACACCCTGAAAGCGTTCAGATTTCTTTTGAGTTTTAGTGGGCGCTTAGATGGAACGTTCAGATTCCTCTACTCTATCTACTCGGGAGAATGGAAAAATCACCCGGGTTCCTTGAGTCGGGTGGAATGAATTGTAATAGCGGTGGTTAAAGACTTCCTGTGCTGTCCCAGCATGTTTGACGTGCATCTATACGAAAATTTAAATTTCAGGTTATGCCTGTTATAAACCATAAGGAGTTCCGCACAATAAAAGGAACAAGGAACAGAGAATAAGAATTTCAATCTATCAGAAACTGTAATCCACAATACATGATTTCTAATAGGTTCAATTGTTTTAAGAAGCATAATAAGCTCCTTTACATAAACATCGTAAAAATGACGTGAATCCTTATATTTCTTATCACTCACACATCATAAACTACGGCAAGCTGTTTTATTTTCTAATAGCATAAAAGAAGTTTAGTCTAATGTTAAATTCTTAAAAAATAATTTCTGTCTTAAAAATGTCTAATTGTCTTAAAAAAATTACGATTTTTAATAATTAAAATTATGTCAAGGTATAATAGAAATTTTTATTATGTCCCGACATAATAATAATTGATGAATTAAAATTAGATTGTCGAGATATAATAAAAATTCGGAAATTCTATTATGCCTTGACATAATTTTAATTCATGGAAATATTATTTTAATTCATTATTAAAAATCATAATTTTTTTAAGACAATTATTTTTTTAAGAATTTAACATTAGACTAAATTTCTTTTATACTATTAAAAAATAAAACGATTTGCCATAATAAACTGACATCAAAAATACATCATTATTTTTGTATTATTAACGGAATAAATATATGACATTATTAATTAATCACTAATAATGTTACTAGTACGTCGACAATTGGCCATTTATTCGACAATGTCATTAAGTATGACATTGTAAAGACATCATAAATAAATGACATCATTAATTGGTCTGAAAAAGATGACTATTATTATTATCTTTAGGTCACATGACGTCAATAATTTAAAATGACTAACTATCGATGTCAAAATGATGACAGCTTGCTACTTGGGAATATATACAAAAATATTAATAAATATTAGTATAATATATATATATATATATATATATATATATATATTACATGCGTTATACAAAATTATAATTTTAAATTATTATAACATACATATATATATATACATGTACATACATATTATATAATACATATGTACATGTATGTACATGTATGTATATATGTTATAATAATTTAAAGTTATGATTTTACAATTTACTAAATATAGTATATACATATATGTTTCATATACATATATATATATATATACACGTATTAATACACATAATATTAATTAGAAATAGTTATTTGTGTGTAATTAAATACTATTGCATATAAAACTATTTTGCATGTATTAAATACTATTTGTAAAAATTTGAAAAGTTTTTCTTAAATTTTCTATTAAACTCTGATGAAAAAAGCGATTTCAATTAATCCTTGACTGGACAGCTATAATACGACTACTTATGAAACATGAGTGCATTATGGTCATCTATACGCAAGAGTTCATTACATGCTCACAGTAACATGTAAGATAGAATGTATGACAATAAAATTAAGTAATTCTCTATAAAATACAATGCATAATGTTTAATTTTGTGTGTGTGTATGTGTGCGTGTGTATGTGTGCGTGCGGCGTGCGTGCGTGCGTGCGTGCGTGCGCGTGCGTGCGTGCGTGCGTGCGTGCGTGCGTGTGTGTGTGTGTGTGTGTGTGTGTGTGTGTGTGTGTGTGTGTGTGTGTGT
>Ga0157363_1001642_pt1 | contig 18895 bp, 3 predicted proteins | sample AttsexASBM1_FD_111477 | JGI IMG/M metagenome (GOLD analysis project Ga0157363, IMG submission 111477) | Fungus gardens microbial communities from leaf cutter ant in Ribeirão Preto, State of São Paulo, Brazil - Atta sexdens ASBM1 | ecosystem: Host-associated > Fungi > Mycelium > Unclassified ... | reverse complement strand
TGTGTCCGCACGCGCGCGCGCGCGCCCACTCGCGCCTTCCCCAACGCGCGCTAGACATAGAGACATACACACACACACACACACACACACACACACACACACACACACACACACACACACTCACACACACACACACACACCACACACACACACACACACACACACACACACACACACACACATATACACACACACACACAATACACATACATATATATATATATATATATATATGGCGCAGGATTCAGGGATCCAGTGATACGTGATCTAGCGGTCAATTTGTTGGTGCGTGGTAATCTGTCGGGAAATGTGTCGCCGTTGTCCGACCGGCTATTGAAAAGTGCAAGCCGCTCCCGTTCGAGCCGCTTCGATTCTTGTTACGTGAAAAGGATCTATGCTCCACAATCCACGGATAAAATGACGGTTGCTGGAAAGGTAAACTTGTTGGATTTGACTATTGATCGCGAATCGTCGCGAGACTTTCGCGCTTCTGGACACCGTCAAGATCATTTAAATCGTTGGATATCATGAAATATGTATTTAAATGAACTTTTGATTGTTTAAATGAACTTTGATTCGAGGCTTTTCTTTTAAAGAAAAAGCTTCTTCATTCAAAAAACTGTCATTGTTTTCAAAATTGCGTGTTATAAGTTACGAGTTTCAGCTCCTTAGTATTTGTTGCTTGATATCGCTTACTCATACTACGATTACAGTTTATTTAAAACATTTGAAATCGCGCCACATTTTTAAAAATTGCAAACTTCGAAACAGATTTCCATGAAAATGTCCTCCTTTTTTACTGCATGATAATGTATTGTATATACAAATAATCGGTAGTAGAATTATTCAATTATTACCACAAGTTGGTCGCAAAGATGAAAAATATGATGATATAGAAGTATTATAGTTTCGTTCGCGCTTTGTAAAACTCTATGTTACCTCTTAATCTTTTCTCTATACGTACAAGAGGATCTACAATCTACTACCCCGGATATAACGTCGAATTTTGACACGGCGCACAAACGTTATCGCCCTTCTTGTGGCGTGATGTTACACGCCATAATCGGACAGACATTAAAGTGACTATAATTATTCTCGTGATTAGCTGTCATCCGGTTTACATTTAATAGGTTCACTCGGCCGCTAATTGGTCGCCCGATATTACTGATAAATTAAGCGACAAGAAGAGTGATAGATAAGCAAACTTCTAATTTTTTCCATGAAAGTCGCGCCATTCCTCATATAATTACATAGTGTACATACGGCAATAATGGAGCCAATGTTTCGAGATTATTTGGAATCACGTGATAATATATAAATTTGTATTTGAGGTGTTTATTCAAAATGATTTTCAACAAATCTTTTTAATTGTCGTTCTCTAGTCAATTCATATTAATTTTTTTCAAAAACGAAAATATAAATAATAAGAAAAAAAAATATAAATAATAAGAAATTTCTAGCAAAGTTTAGAAAGGAAGCTAATGAAATTCTTTAGCTTTATTCTTTAGCAATTTTCGTGTAAAATTTTAATGCTAATTTAAAATTTAAATGTAATTGTAAACGGTTTAATTATGTTTAAATTATAATTTTAATTAAATTAAATTATAATAAATTTAATTAGAATTAAATATAATTTTATTTTATTTAATTATAAATATTCTATAAATTAATACATTATAGTATAATATTCTTATATAAGACAAAAAATACTAAATTCATAAGAAAATATATTTACTATAGTACAGTACAATATATTTATTATAATCATATTAATTATATATATTAATTAATTATACAACTCTCTTATTATAATCATAATTAAATTCAATTAATAATTATATCCTTGATATTATTAAATTTAATTATAATAAAGATATAGTATACTGACAATCAGAAAGTTACGCGACGATGACGACGATCTTTTTTCGATGTTTCTGCTAAAATAAAATTCTTCAAAATAAATTAATTAAGAATATTCAGAAAACGTTATTTAATTACTGGATACTTTATTTCGTCCGAGACGAAGAGGAAACGTGTTCGATCGCGGTCGAATCGTGTTTGGTGAACGCGCACTCTCGAAGGCGCGCTTCCGGGTTGGAATACTTGACGTTCTGGCCTTTCACGCAATCGTGCGAGAGAGTACGGCAAAGTGGACACAGCCGCCAATCGGGCTCGCATTAATCACTCGAAACTCGGTTTGCGCCAGTCCACTCGGTTGGAAGTGTGTCGAATCCGGTTGAATCCCGTACCACGCCTCGTATGCGGCGAGGATGAGCGCAGAAATGCGACAGCTATATACAAGCGAATACTCTTTCCGGAGTAATGGTTGTCGATGAACAATTCTGAACTTTTTTAATAAAGTCGGATTTCTCATTCACGAGGTGAAGAGAAAATTCTTTTTTCATGGTTTACTAAATAATATTGGATTAGGGAAAAAGTTCCTTTACAAGTTGATAAAAAGACTTTTCCTCAATATATTTTCGTTAAAAATGATCAAAATTTAAATTTAAAAAAAGAGTAAAGCTTGAAATTTCTATTTTTGAATAGTTAGTTATATTTTTTGTATGTGAGTGTTGTGAGTACGTGAGTTTTGTAATTTTTATATAAAACTACGCGCTGAAAAAAATTAAAAATTTTATTTTCACTTTATTAATCTGTAGCGTATCCCCCGTCATTTTAAATGCTTGTAGTTTCCTAAATTAGTTTTATTTATATTATTCTTTCTCTTAGTCTTTTCATAATATAATTTGAAATTAAAAATTGGGGTGCAGCGTAACCGCCACACCTGTCCGTAAAATAAACAATGAGCTAACTTAATCTTTATAATAATGTTGCTTTATAGTGTCAAATAACTCTATTGGCTGAAATAATCATGCATATGTGGAAAAACTTTTGAAAAACTATCGCGTTACATATTTATATCTTGCAGAATAGCATAAATAAATATGCATATAATTCAAAATGTTTTATAATAAAGTGAAAAGATTCTGGAAAATCTTATATATATTCACTTACTTTATACAAATAATTCTTGTAAAATAAAAAGAATAAGAATACGTAGCATTAATGCCTATTGTGTCAGTTTTGTCAAATGCATTCATTTTTGCTTATCTTACGAAAAAATTATTGTAAAAATTAATTATTGTAAAATTGTAAACAATATTATGAAACTGCTTATACTATCTGATAGAAGATACTTTTCAGTTTGTACTTATGTGTTTGTATATATTTTAAAGTTTTATTTTTACCTTTTGTTTAAGAAATATGGTCTAAAAATAAAATGGTATGTCAGTATCGGCGACTTTCCTCTACTTTTCACATAAGAAATTATGCAAAATGAGCGTTGCGTCGTGAGATTGACAAGACGCACGGAGCGACATAACGTTAAGAAATGAAGCGTCACACAGAAAACATAATTTTTATACGAATTATTGTATGTACAGAAATGAGGGAGACATTGAAAGCTGAAACTTTCAGTTTTTTTAATGCAGTTAATTCGTTATTCTACGACAACTTCTGACAATTCTACAATGGATTAAAAACGATATGTTGCATGCAATTCTGGCCTTTTTTTATAAAATCAGTTATAAATCGGTACTGAATTATTAAAAAAAGAATCACTTGCAGGATATATTTCAGTACATACTTTATACTTTACGAGAGGAAAAAATTTTTTAAAATTTTCTTTATAAAATTAAACTAAACTTGACGTTTACAATTTAGCAATTTTCAAATTTCTTGATGAAACATAGGACTTGAAATCGTCGAAACTTTGCGAAAAATTTTTAAAAACGCAATTGAAAGTTTAGAATGTTTAGATCCCATATCGCAATATTCTATTATATTTCGAATTTTCATTTATTTATATAAATACGTAAGTTATTGCGAAAAATTTGTTTAAACAGAAGTCGGATATTTAAAATCATCTTAAAATGCCATAAGTTTTTATTAGCATCTTAAAATTGCACTTAAAGTGATTTTAAAATAAAAACAGACTATGAATATCGATTTATGAATACCAGTCATAAGGCACGTTTGGAAAACGAGCTATCAGCACTATTACGTCATTTTATCTTCGTTTTACGTTAAACAAACGATAAGCAAATGGAACGCTGATGGTCAATGTACGACAAATCAGTTCAAGTATTCATCTGCATGCAGAATGAAGATGCAGTTTCCTTTTCATATGCAAGAATTTAAAACTTACAATTAGATGTGTATATACAGGGTATCCCACGTACCTGTGATCATGATTTTTCCGGCACTTCCGATGATGTGACAAAAATTATTTTGAATAAAAGTTAGTCAGTTTTCAATTGACTACAAATTGCAATATTAAAAATTTACAAAGTTTCTTTTTTTAGGATAAAAGTCAAGGTCACCCTATAAATTTTTTTAAATGGTACTACGTATTTTTTACTTCATAATATTGTAACTGATGTTAAAACGAATTCAACTGCTATATTATGACTTTGAGATGACCTTAAAGTCAGACGTATGAAATCAATCAATGTTTTCGTGAAAAATTATTTTATTTGTATTAAATTTTATATGGACATATTCTACAGTAGAAAAGAATTTTTGTATTAGTTGCATATCAACTTTCTCAGGAATATATTTTACAGGAATACATTTTGACAATTGAGACTACGATTTGCTCTAATGTCAAACTAGAAATGTCAAACTAAGAAAGAACACAAGGAGATTCTAACAGCGCTCGAACTGTGTTACAAGTACTACAAATTATGTTGACATTTTTCTACGTACACACTACATACATATACGTGTGTAATAAATTGTGAACTACACTCGGGAATACCACGAATTCAGAAATGATTACGTCGGTTCCTCAATTTGTCTATAAGTATACATTTTTTTCTGAATAATGTAAAGTTAAAAACATGTAAAATTAATACAAAATAATTTTTCACTTAAATGTTTCTGTTCATTGATCCCATACGTCTAATTTTAAGGTCATCTCAAGATCATAATATAGCAGATCATTGAACTTATCTTGACATCAGTTATAATATTATGAAGTAAAAAAATAGTACCATTTTAACAAATTAGTGTGACCTTGATTTTTTTACTAAAAAAGAATATTTTGCAAATTATAATCAATTGAAAACTGATTAACTTTTATTTAAAATAATTTTTATTACATCATCGAAGTGCCGAAAAAATCGTGATCACAGTTACATGGGACACTCTGTATGTATAATATATATGTTTTTTTAATAACTCACAATTAGTATAGAGGAGAAGGTAGTGTTATGATATCATTTACATTTTATAACTTGAATAACCAATATGTAAATTGAAAAATTAACAGTTACATTCGTCAAAGTGTTGTTCAATTGATTCTAGACTTACAGTTATGAAATGTTTATTACTAGGATACTAACTATAAAAATGTGATGACACTGCATAATGGCTTAATGAGAAATAGGGATAGTATTGTGGTCTTCTTCCACAAAAGTCAACTTAAAAAATTGATTTTGTTAAAAAACTAATATTTTGTTGTAAAATTAATAGAAAAGTAAGACATTACAAAATGTATGCAATTTATATATTTACACATAATTTTTTCTGCATATAACAATAATAATAATAACAGTAATAGTTTTATTGCGTTCACATTTACAAATTAGATAAAGTGGGTAATATTATACAAAGAAACCAAGAAGTGTAAATGTGCAAGTAAAAGCTACAGCGATATAGCTGGTATATGACCAGTGATATTAGAATGACAGATTCATTACAATGAATATAGTACAACATTACAGTGAATATGATATTTGAACGACAATATTAATTGAAATGAGATAAGATGAACTGTGAAGTCGTTCAGTACTAAAAATCTAGTACATACAACATAGTACATACAACATAGAATTTGCAGCAAAATCTCTGCAATATTGCTGTAAGATGTAACGTTGCTGCAATGTTACAGCAGTATTGCTGCAACTTTGTGCTATAGGGGTATAATATCAATTATAGATTAACAATAGCGCTATAATCGATTTATGAAATAATTATTTTGATACGAAAATCTTGAAAAAGAGATCGTAAGTATTCAACACGCGGCCACATTGGCAAAATATCATGATATTGTTTAATTTTGCATAATATGAAATGTATGTACAGTTAAAATATTAAGTAACAAACAACACATTTAAATAAATAAAATTTAATGTTCATGTGATACGCTCAAGAAAAATAAGGAAGTTTGTACAATTAAATGGTAAAATATACCTTAAAAACATTTTGAAATGATTGAAAATAAAATTATGTTATAATTCTGTATTACGTATATTAATATTATGATGTAACGATGAATTACTGAACTAATAATTCCATAAGTAATCACTAGAATTTCTAATAGATATTAAGAGAGATCTGTGAAGCTAGCACGACATTTTTATTAATATAAAAAATTTTATTAATATAAAAAAAAATAATGACAGTTTTAGTAGCACTCTTCATAATTCTACAGTTGCATACAAAAATAAAAAAATTTCGCATTTTTCATATAAAAAAACCAAATATGAAAATATAACTTGTTAAAATATAACTTCGCAAATCTATCATGACAATTTTCCTCTAAAGTAAAAGAAAATATTAGCACTTTTAGCAACAATTCTCGATAAAATTTCAATTTTTATACATATTATACGTGGGTCATTTGATAAATTTGGTAAATTTCCATGAAATGGCGCTACAATCCATTTGATGACGCGACATCTCGAAAGATCCACTCTTCGAACTCCTTCAGGCCAAATTTCAGCTAGAAAGGACGCATAGTTCACGTTTGGTAGTCATTTGAAGCAAGATTGGCGCGGAAAAAAGTGCTCTTCCATTAAAACAACGCGCCGTCCCACAAGTCGACCGTTGCAATGACAAAATTACGAATTGGGCTATGAATTGATTCCTCATCCACCCTATTCTCCGGATTTGGCCCCGTGTGATTTCTTTCCAAACTTAAAAACTTGGTTCGATGGGAAGAAATTCTCGTCAAATGAGGAAGTCGCCGTCAATGAGTATTTTGCAGACTTTGAGATAGCCTACTTCAAATGACTACCAAACGTGAACTATGCGTCTTTTCTGGCTGAAATTTGGCCTGAAGGGGTTCGAAGAGTGGATCTTTCGAGATGTCGCGTCATCAAATGGATTGTAGCGCCATTTGGAAATTTATCAAACTTATCAAATGACTCACGTATATAGAAAACGGCCAGACACTTAAAAAAAGTGTCGTGTTGATTGCTTATGTAGTTTTATGAATAGTTCTCATTAATTCTAGTAGAGTTATATGCTCTATAATCATTTTTAAACAGAGTTGTCATGCTATATCCAGCTATTAAAAATTAATATGAAAATTAATAAAAAATACGTAGCGGCCGGAATTCTGTTTAAAAATGATTGTAGAGCCTAAAACTCTAGAATTAACTGTCACTAAAATTGCTACAAGCAATTGCTATCAGCACGATACTTTTTTCTGCAAGTGTGCTAGATCTAGATAATACAAAATTAATAAAAAATATGTAGCGGCTGAAACTCTGATTAAAAATGATTATAGAGTATAGAATTCTGTTAGAACCAACTATCGAAAAAACTGCATAAGCAATCGACACTTTCTTCAATTGTCGGTCTGTTTCCCGTGTATATAAAACGTAAAAATTAAGAATTGTAGGAATTTTGTTTTAAAAATGTATATATTAGTACATCTTTAGAACTATCAAGAATTGTTGCTAAAAGTACTAATATTTATGATTTTTTTTATTTGGTTTTTTTTAATATAAAAAATGCGAAACTTTTTTTTATTTTTATGTAGAACTGTATAGAACTATGAAAAGTGCCATTGTCATTATTTTTTTTATGTTAGATGTGCTAGCTTCACATATCCCGTCAATGGGCGATATATATATTCTTTTGGGATATATTCCAAACGACACGCATTTTTATGCGTGAACATAATGAATTCAGTAACGTGTGAGTTTTTGTAAGACGAAATCAACTTCCCACGGAAAGAAATTAAGCGGACGATTCTTCGTGTTCCGACCTCTTTCCTGCGGTCAGACCGCAAGGAAAACGAGTCAGCGATGACAATGATTCTAGTTTCTAACATTTTGTTTGTTAAATTATGATCGGTTAAAAAGTTAGCAACTTAAAACTTGTATAGTAATTTTACTTTATTTTGCGATAAGCAAACCGAAAAAAAAATTTGGCATAAAATAGAAAAACGACGAAATTTGGATGTTCATCTTTTTTGACTGGTACATCATTTCCGAAATGAGCATCCACTATCTCCTTACAATATTAAAGTGTCAGTAAAGTAGCGAATTGATTATAGGCTCAAAATATTTCTCTATTTACATGCTTTTGAAATATGCATAACTTTTATATTTACTTTTTAATTTAAGAACTGATTGTATGGAAATTACATTAATTTATATGAATTTTTTTTTAACTAATTATCGTATAATTATTTTTTTTTAATGATTTCCTCACAAAATGCATAAAAATAACATGCTAATTAATCTTTAAAAGCAATTCATATGAACTAATGTAATCTTTATACATTGAGTTTTTAAATGAAAAGTAATCACAAAAATCTTATGCATATTCCGAGAGCATATAAGAAAAATATTTTGAGTCTCTAATCAATTCACTATTTGTATTTTAACAAAAATTTTAATCTTGTAAGAAGACAGAATATAGGTGCTCACTTCAGAGATGGTTTAGTGTCAAAGGTCATCAAAATATTGTGTGTCCATTTGGAAAGTAAATAAATGAAGGAACACTTTAAGCTTATAATCATAATTTACTATCTACATTTTATGTGGAATTTTATTTATTTCTTCCAATGATATACAGAGTGTCTCTCCAGTAAAGACCGGAACAACGCTTTCTGAGATCATTTTGAGACGAAAATCTTAGTACAAAAATGTTGAAAAAAAATATTTTTTTAACATAACATCAATACTTATATTAATTAGGAAGTTATTAGTAATCAGAAATATCAATAATTAGAAATATATAATTGTATCTTCGCATACATAATTTTTATATCAATACTCACAAGAAGCAATAATTAGTTTTCACTTTTAACATTTTTCGTTGTACTATACTCGAATACGTAAATTTTAGGCGGTATAATTCGCTAACTTTAAATGTTTATAATTTAAAGAACTATTGTAGCCTCGACATTTTGGTATTAGAATTTTTGTCTTAAAATAATCTTAAAAATCTCTCTTAAAGTATTATTCCGATCTTTACGGGACTCTGTGTATGTCAAACTTTATTGACATACATCTTTTGAACAGCTACAGATATATTAATTTGCTTTGTAATCTTGAAAGTATATATGAAAAGCACTTACTGTATTAATTTTTTAATTTTATGAGAGATCGGGATAGTTGTTACAGTTAGTTTTTTTAGTTGCCACAGGTGGCAGCATATTTATGAATTTTTATGAATTTTTATATGTGATTCTTATGATACTCTACTGTGATTCTTATGATACTCTACTTCTCTGATACTCTACAACTCCACTTAGTTTAGTCGTCATATTTGAACTCTAGAAGATGCTACATACATTTTATGTATATTTTCTTCATTTTTACTATAAAAAATAAATATTTCATTGTCTAAATCGCTTGTGTTATTGTATATAAGTTACAGGTATATGATTATTTTATTGTATATTTTTTTTGTATATATTTGAGTGTAATAACACATTTTACTTGAATCGTACAAATATATGTACTGATTTTTCGATTTGTATTTTTTCGAATTGAAAATGGAAGGTTGGGGCAAGTTATTGTTACTTCGATCAGAGCAGGTTGTTACAGTGTAATTTACCCCATTGAAAACAATTTTTTTTTCTTCTATAGAATGGTGCACAGACTTCTATAAATAAACTTCGTCTCTATGTTTGAAGACAGCGCTGGATAGCGTCATATTTGTGTTCACTTACTCTCACATGTATAAATCACACGGAATCAATAACATTAGTGTTTTCACATAAATTTATGTGATATTCATATATAGGACGCACATACTTACGCATATGTGAACTGAAATAAGGAACAGCTAGGAATCAGGTTCATCTCTTTCTATCATATTGAGTTCAATCTAGTTATAAAAATCTGTGGAAAGATATGATCTTATAAAAAAAAAGATAAACAGAGGATCTGTAAATGTAAAAATGCGACAGCGGCAAAGAAAGTTAAAGATGGCCAATTTCTCTGTGAGAAAACCAGCAAATATGTGTAATATTAATTTTATGACTTTCCAACGTTAACTTTAATAACTACAATTAAAGAAAAAAATTTTTATAATAATATATTTTTTAATTTTATATTATAAAATAAATATTCCTTGTGAAGTATTTTGTGTTTGATTTTATTATAATCTTAAATTTGTTTATATATATATATATATATATATATATATATATATATATAATATAATATAAAGTGATATTGTAAATATAACAACTTGCCCCACAGTAGAGTAAGTTATTACAATTTACCTAATTTTTAAGATGCTCGTTTGTTTTATCGATTCAGGAACTTTTTAAATTTCAAATTCGATAATAGTGACATCTTTGATTCATTTTTTATATTATATCGTTCTATTATTCAAACGCATACATCTGTCCTTAACTAACATAGCAGCACCATCTATCACAAGATCACGCAACTACCACAGAATTTCGATTCTGTTGACATTCCCAGTCTTCGCAAAATATCTCTATATATGTATTTTTCACTCGGTGAAAAAACTTTTCTTCTAGATTTTCAATCTTAATTCTACAAACTCGGTATCATTCATTTCAGTAATGTGATCTCAGCTGCACGCTTATTTTTGAGATATGGATTTTAAGGCCCGTATTTATAGTCGTTTCTCAAATCTCATCTCAAGAGCGTAATGGATGAGATACTCATAGAATCTGAGGCACAGACCTAATTTCCATTGAAGGTTTAAACCAGCATTCCCCTGTGTCATTCGACTGTAACAGGGGAATATTCGACTGTAGTTGGTTGATTCTTACATTCTGATCCGGTTTAAACTCTCGGTGGAAACTAAGCCACAGACTGCGTCTTGAGACACAGACGATTCAATAGTCATGCCTTGATTAGAAATCAATTAAAGTATTCATCTAAGAAAAGGAATGATTACTCGTGTGAAATCTAACTTGAGATTACAGATATATACTAAAATATATAATTATTATAAATAATATAATAATATATATATATATATATATATATATATATATATAAAATTATATATGAAGGGGATGTTAATCTGACGTTAAGCCAGTGCCCCTTGTCAATCATAATTTTCTACTAAACCGTTCGAGCAATAATTGAAATTAGAGCGCATAATTAACAAATAAAAAGCACTTAATTCTGATATAAGTGTCATTTTGATTTTTTGTGGGATGTGCTAGTTTAAAAAAAATAAAAACTTACCAACTGTTCAGAGATAGGATATAATCTCAGATATATAATCTCTTCGGTTGCTTTGTTTCATTATTTTTATTTTAGACTTCATTCATGCTCCATTGGTTTGATGAATCTATTTTAGTACTTGATAAAGAAGTTGACTTAGTTACGATAAATAAAAGATATGAAGGCCTGGTCCTACTTATATTGCGTAAGAAATTATAAGGAGATTCTCAAATCAAATTGTGGAATTACTTCACGTATATATAAAATATAATAAAGAAAATAGTGAATGCTCATTGCAGAGCAATAATATATAGAATAAATATAATATAGAATTCTATATATAATAATATATAGAATAAAGGACCAAATACAAGCGAATTTAGATGTTAATATATTTAAAATATAATAGTATTTAATAATCTAATAAAATCGTATACATACACACGTTTCGATTCACAGAGTTTTCTCTCAGTTTAAGTAAGTTTAATACGCAAAATAATAAATAAATAATAAATAAATAGAGAAGAAGGTAGTATTATGGCCATTGTATAAGATGTTGTCTTCCTTAACATCTTTGCTATTATATAGCGAATCCTAATGATTATGGAATTATTTTTTCAGTAGCTCGCTGTTACATGATGCAATATACAATAGCCAACACTTATTATAACACATTTTTACTTTCAAGTATTTCGAACGTTTCTAAAGTACATTTTAGTATTTAATTACATCTACTTCTTCATTTTTCTTAAATTTGAGTATTATAACACGAATGTATGTATATTTAAGTATATTATTTGCTATTTAATTTTATTTAACTGTATATATTTTGAGTTATGCAAATTTAAGCATGGTATTTTGCTAATGTGACCTTCAATGCGTATTGATTACTCATGGTTTCTTCTTTGACATTTTCATATCAAAAGAATTATTTGATAATCGATTATTCTACACTGTTCTACACTGTTAATTTATAGTTTATATTACATGTAAGATATTATTTTTAGTATTAATTGAGAAATTTTTTAGTACTAAGCAACTTATATATGCAGAAGAAGTTATGTGTGCATATATTTATTTGCATACATTTAAAAAAATTATACTTTTTTATTAATTTTGTAACCAAACACTGTTTTTTTTAAACAAAACCAATTTTTTAATTTTATTTTTGTAGAAGGCAACATTATTATCTCTGTTTCTCTTCGAGTCATTAATGCACCGCTACATTTTTATAAATAATGTCCTATGTAATAAATGTTTCTTTGTATGTAACTTTGAGTTTAGAATTGATCGAACAACACTTTGACAAATGTAATCGTTAAGTTTTAAATTTAAATTTAAATTATTAATCATGTTATTATAAACTGTAAATAGGAAACCATAATACCACCATCACCCTTATTAATTTCTTAAACTGACATAACTTACAGCTAATCAGACAAACAAATCTCGAATGATGATTTGTGAAAATATAATCCTTCATGTTTAACGATAATAATAAGCAGTAAAAAGTCAAGTAAAATCTATGATAACTTAAATTCATCGTTGCACAGTGAAAATTATGTTAAATGTTTTTAAAAAATCAATTTACACAAAAAATTTTGTCTAAACAATTTAATGAAAAATCACAATAGTAAAAAGATTATTGAAATTTTAATAATGGGATTATTGGAGTAATTAATCTATATTAAAATGTAATATATAAATTTTATTAAATGTAAGTATTGTAAATATTTTGTCTTATAGAATGATTTATAAATTGCTTAGTAATTTTTTTTACTAAGTTTATAAAATATTTTTTGTATATTTCAAAAATTCTTATCATTGCAATAATATTTAGTAGATTGCCAAATTATCAACTAATTTTAACACTAAACATTGTAAAATTTGTAGCGAATTTTGTATATATATATATAAATAAGATAATTCCGATATATATACCTAACATAACTTAATTTATTAAATGTTATTTATTATTTTTAAAGTAAACTATATCAGTAAAAACTTTGTACTGTCTACTATTATGAAAAAAATATTAGAAATCCGCAATATTTATTTTTCGTATTAAAAAAAGAACTTTTCAAATCCTTGCATTTTTGCCGAATATACCATAGAAGTGGGGTTTATAGGGCTATTTATAGGAAGAAAGGAGTATATACGGTTCATGAAAACTTTACAAATAATGCTTATAAATAAAAACATAGAATGACACAATAACTTATAAAATATGTTTACAAAGTTTTATTAAGGAATAAGAATGATATAAATACATATGTAAACGAAGTAATAGATAATAATTACAATCTTTCTACACATATTACAAGTGTTATTACATGAGGTACATATTTCATGTAATTCGTTTATTGCATTGCTTTAAATGCACTGAATGCAATCTGCGCACTTTGTATGCTTTGGACATAAATTCCGTCGTTAAAAATGCTATATATCTCAAATAGCTGGGATATACAAAACAAACTAAATAGAATACAAGATCGAAACACTTGTATTTTGTTATATAATATGCTTTACTATTTCTCTATACTTATGTATCATGAAATAATCACTAAGTTTTAAATAATTACTAAGTCTTTTATGCGCTCTCATTTTATGTAAATTATAATTTATGATGGCGCTACTTATTACAGTGACAAATCAATTCAACTCACAATAATTAATATTAACAGGAAGAAACTGAAATTATAACACAATAATATAACATAAAGGCATGTAACAGAATAATTGCGGGAAAATTACCCCCATTCTTTCTATTTTTCCTGACTTCTGCGGCGTAATCCCAGCGCAGTGTATTTGCCAGAGTTATCCTATAACGGTCTTTCTTTACATGTCGTGAGTTAAACAGATATTGTACCGAATATTGTAAGAATACTTTTACTTAGAAATGACTAATAAAAAAGAATCATCTTTTGATGAAATGTACACATATTTTATTAATTATTATAATCCATAATCATTAGAGAGAGAGATGCATTGAAGAAGATCAAACCGAGGATCGAAATATATGTGATATAGTCTAGTGAACTTTATTGAATAAAACTTATATCAATACACTCAAGTCTTGTGTCGGCTCTTATTATTATTATTATACAGTTAATGGTTTGATTTATGAGAGCCTTTAACTTATAATATTTATTAATATATGTATGAAATATAACGAAAAATTCTCTCTATATATAAAGTGATTTGACAGTAGATTTCATGTTTCAATAAACATGAGAACACATTTTTTAATCGGCAAATAATAAAAAAAAATTGATGATTAATTAATAATATAATGCTTTAATAAATTTTTACATTAAAAGAAATTTTGCGCAGATTAGAAATCTGATAGATTTAATCAACACATCTGTTGGAAAATGAACGAATTAATATTCTTCTAGAAGTTACTTATTGTTAGATATATATGATTAATTTATTATATTATATTTCTCTTTTATATTCCTATTATATTTATATATCAACATTTTTCTTAATATTAAAATAATTAGGTCAGCATAACTTTTTAGTGAAAAAATCTAGTAAATATAAATATAAATTAAAGAAGTTTTATCAATCCAATCAAAAATACTAATCAAATTCTTATAAATATAATAGTTTATAGCTATATTATAAATATAATATAGCTATAAACTATTGAGAGTCTAATCAGATAATCAGTGATAATCAGAAATTAATTTTAATCAACATGAATTCTATCACATATATGTTGATATAATCGAAACATTTACAAAACGAGTCGTTGGTGTAATATAAAAATTTGTATTTGGGAAATATTGTCCATTGAGAAATGACAGTGAAATCGATGTCGAATCGACGTCAATTTGATTTCAATGTCGAATCGACATCAATTCGATTACCATTTCTCATTGGGTTGGTAAATATAACTTTAATTTTTATGTCAAGAAGAAGAAAAAATACCAAGGAAGCAAATAAGAACCAAATGAAATTAATTAATAGTAGGCGAAAAGAAGAAGGGACGAAAATGAAATGACAAAGAAATGATGTGAACATTGTGCAAGATCTTTCTGTGAATACCTCGTATAACTGGCGTCACCGCGATTCGCGCGCGTGCTGATATCGAAATAAGTTGGGTGATCTCTGGTACCGGTACTGGACCGTCCTCCTTCTGTTCTCTGCCGTTCTTTTCTGTAACATGTCTTCTATATATAGACATCACGGAACCAGTGTTGTTAGGCGAACCACTTTTTTAACGCATGCGCGTTTAAGTATAGCATCACTGCAATATTACAGTCAGATTTTAACGGGTCTTATAAGTACCCTATTTTAATATTCTTATAAATTGCACAATTCTTTTTTGAAAAATCAATAATAAAAGAATTATAAAGCTAAATAAAATAATAAATATATTTATAAATACATACATAAAGATTCTTTAATCTTCCACTGCGAAATCCCGTGCAAAACAATAGATATGTACTTATCTCTTTATATACGTTACTAGATTTCTCTAATACTGCAATGCGCCTGCGCCAAAAAGACTCGTCTAACAACACTGCCGAACTAGTTTTCGGAATATTTGAAGATGAAGCTTTTTAGAGGCACTTCTTCTCTCGAGCAATGGACATTATTAAATTTTAATTTTCAAGACTAAAATAAAATAAAAAATCTAAAAAATGTAAGAATAATATTAATAATCTTAAACTTCAAAATTTTATTATTATCTACGCTATTCTATTATGATGGAATCTATGTCTTTATAATAGATGTATCCCAGAATGACGAAATATTAGAACAAATATAATTATGATATATGATGACAATAAATATTATATTGTAGAATAGGGGAGTCAGCTACGATCTTAACCTTGACGTATGTTGTCAAAGTCATAACCCTGTAAGTGATTCCCAACAGATTTTAGTCGTTGCTCGTTATTTATTAACAAATGAAGTTGACAATATAAATTGTATTGAAGTAGAATATATTTATTTAATATTTATAGTAAATTTATTCACTATTTTATTCAATAAATCATGGAACAACATAATTGCATCTATATAATAATGATTTTGACTGTGACTACGTTTCAACATACACTGGTAGTATTTGTCAGAATGTGATGACTTTGAAATGGAAACAGAGGCATCCTAAATGTGATTTTCTACGCAAAATAAAGTTCATCTCCTCTGCCATAACAACTGTACGCAAAACTAATGACTATTTATGCGAAGCGAAGTCCATACCCATCCCTTCACTTACGGGTAAAAAGTCGTTTTTAATTAAAGCAAATAATATTATATATAGGTTCAAATTTTTAATCTATCAAACTATTATAAACAATGGATGAGATGAATCTCGCTTTTCGTGGAAAATTGGACGCTTCTAGGCAAGGGGAAACGCGGGATGGATTCCCTTCGCGTTTAAAGAACACCTCTAAACAGGAGGCAGGATGAGAAATGCCTGCTTTAATACAAAAGTACCTGTTTTGGTACAAAAGAAGAACATTGTGTAAATTATATAGCAGAATATATATAGTAAAATAGCATAAATACCTTTTGTTGAAAAATTACATTCTGTTAAAAATTATCTTGTTGTCAGTGCGCTCCTCGTTCTGATGAAATGAACGCACCAAGGTTTATGAAATGTTGACATTAGCAATGGACAAAGACACGGCCATAACCCACAAATCTTTTAATATCTTTGATGAAAATATTCGTGAAAACCTCAAAAGCATTATTAATAACTTTTTATTTTTAATAAATAACGAGCAACGGCTATAACAGGCGTATTGCAGTACTAGTTTCCTGTCGAAGATCATTTAAGGTCATGACCTTAACGTATGTCAAGGTTATCGGAGCTAACTCCCTTATTCTATTTACCGATATCGATTATATATAACAGTAGTTATATTAGTTATAACAATATTTAAAATAAAAAATAAAAATAATTAAAAAATATTAATCTGATGTCACAGTTGATAAAATGGCGGAATTAATGGTAAATATTACAATTTGAAAAAATATTGGAATTTTTAGAATAATATAATTTATGTAACAGAATTTTTCAATTTAAATTATATATTTGACTTTGAATAAATATTTATATATTTTTAAGCAAAATTGACACAACGAATTTCTTTTTTTAAATAATGAATTTACAATAGGTGCTTTCTATTTAATGACACAAATGTCGTCTTTATTTCTCACTAAATTCAGAGAAAAAGTAGAATGATGCTTGTATCGACTAAATGGAGGATATCTAGTTAGTCGCCAGTTCGGTAAAAATTTTTCATGCATGAATATGTATAAATATGTATAAACATACATAAACACGCATAAATTTCGTACCTGTGTAATTATATATGAAATATGTCCATACATGCTCATACATCCTTCTTTCTTTTGTAAAATTACTTTTTAGTGTAAGAGAAATAATAATAGTAAAATGTGAAAACATAAAAAATAATTAAAGGGATAATTTTCGTATTGTTTGTTATAGAAAAAAAAACAAGTTTGGAAAAATATAAAAAAAATTGTTCATACATAATTATGCATAATTTTATATATAATTATACGAAGTAATTTTTTTATATTTCTTCAAATTTGATTTTTTCTATAACAAATAGTGCGAAAATTATCTTTTTAATTATTTTTCACATTACTATTATTTCACACATTTCTATTATACTAAAAAGTAATTTTACGAAAGAAAAAAGGATATTCGAACATGTATAGACAAATTTTATATACAATTATATATGTTTATGAATATTTATGCGCGTTTATGTATGTTATATATATTTATGTTTATATATATTTATACATATTCATACATGAAATTTTTTACCGGGTTGGTATTTATAGGTTGAATATAATATGTATTTGATGTTTCTTTATGATAAAACGAATAATAATGTTAAGAGAGCCAGCACGGAAGAAAAAGTACATAGCGGCAAAACTTTCTTTGGAAAATTATCGTCTTCCGGTTGATCTATCCTTTCGCAGACTTTCTATTAAAATCCTAGCTGATATTCATGATCGATATTTCATCAAAATATGTATGAGTATATGTTCGAGTTTGCGCACCAAAAATTTACTATGTATCTTTACATAAGAAATTACCAAATATGTATATTAATGTGTAATTTATAAGAAAAGGTGCCTTTTTCATATTTCCTTTTTTTCTTTTCGAATTTCGACATTACAAAAAAGATCATGAAAATGTTTCTGGTAAATTCCATGATGCAACTCGATGGCCACAAAAATATATTATAGATTGAAATTTATTAATATTTTAATAATGTGTATGCATGTACGTAATGACAGAAACTATTTTCGTTAACACACACACACACACACACACACACACACACGCACGCACGCACGCACGCACGCACGCACGCACGCACGCACGCACGTACGCACGCACGCACGCACGCACGCACCCACCCACCCACCCA
>Ga0157363_1001641_pt1 | contig 18896 bp, 23 predicted proteins | sample AttsexASBM1_FD_111477 | JGI IMG/M metagenome (GOLD analysis project Ga0157363, IMG submission 111477) | Fungus gardens microbial communities from leaf cutter ant in Ribeirão Preto, State of São Paulo, Brazil - Atta sexdens ASBM1 | ecosystem: Host-associated > Fungi > Mycelium > Unclassified ... | reverse complement strand
TTCCGCGCGCTGCTGTCACGAGCCGTACCGGCGCATGCGCCCGCACGCTTCGAATTGTATTTTCCACCAGAGCACCACCAAAATTGCGCTCGGCGACAATCCGCTCAGCCCGCCAGTCATCCAGAGCATGCAAAGCACGAGAAGCCCACCCTGCAGGGCTATCCCGTGCAGACAGGTCTTCCAGAACATGCCCGACACCATCCGCATCTACCCCGCAAACCACAATTCCAATTTCATCGGACCGATAATCTTCCGGCCCCGACGCACCCGAAGGATCAACAGACACCAGGATCCGCCGCATCCGACACGCAATATCCATCCGGCTACCTGCTGTAATCGCGGCTTCCCGTCGAAACGAGTCAATCCGCCACAAGGCACCTTCAACCGCTGCCTGATATTCTCCATGAAGAAAACGTCGCCTCTCACGTTCCGGCAACGCTTCCAATGCCGCAATATATTCTTCCCCCAGATTATCCTTATTGGAATGAGGGTTGAGAATCATCGTGTCGTATAAAGAACGATCCGCTATCGGCTCGCCAGATTTCGGTTCGATCCCCATTTCAAACAACGCATAAAGCCAATGGCCAACACTTGGAGGATTGGCATCAATATATTCGCGGTTCACAAGACCAGATTTTTGAGCCAGACGCGTCAGCAGCATATTTCGCGCGCCATAACTGATCTGACTCGCTTCGTTCAGATAAACTGTCGAAAATTCAAGACCGAGAATTTTTTCAGTCCGCTGCTCATCATCCAGACCTCCAAAAAAAATTGTCGAGCCATTCGGAAACGTGACGATATTTTCCTGCCGCTCCAGTTTCCAACTCACCTGCGGAAAACAGAGCTGCATAACTTTTGGAAACGTATCCCGCAGAACAGAGGCCCTCAGAGCTGTCAGTCGATGACGGAAAATACCATGCCGACTTCCAGCAGCTTTCAAGGCCCGAATGACAACCGCCCGGATCAGAACAAATGTCTTACCGGACCTCGAGCCTCCTCTCAGCAAAATATGGCGAGCCGGCCCTCCCAGAAGTCGAACAGCATCCCGCTGTGCATCATTCAGTTTAAAGGACGCTGTCATCATAACTGATATTGATGGAAATAGGCGCTGCAGGAATTTCATCCTGTCCCGCCCTGAAACGCGACGGACGATGCGCTCTCAACAGAAATGCCATCAACCCGTCACTATATTTTTTCCTGACAAGCGGATGACCTGTCTCCGGATCGCAAACCACTTTTCCTGCGTAAGTAATCGGTTCGTCATAACCCTCTAGAGCACGCCGTCTCGCTTCCGCTTCCAACACATCTGCTGCATCCTCCAGCGCATCTTCCCACTGAGACGCAAAAGCCGCATCTGTTTCTTTCCAATGATACAGCGTGCTTCTCTGAACTCCAGCAAGACGACCAGAGTCAGAAACATTTCCACTTTTCGCCAGATGCTCCAGAAACCGTTCCTTACGCCGACGGGAACGCCCACTCCGTCCTCGCAGCCCGTCAGTCTGTGTTTCGTTCATCTGCTCATATCCTCATACGGCCTCATATCTGACCGTCAGCCCATTTGCAGGCGTTCCTCACGCCGACTGTTCATCGAACATCCGTCAAACCAGACAGCCGTTGTTTTCCCAAGATAACGGGATTTCGCGCGAGTTCTGGACGAAGGTACATTTTCCTGAAAACGATGTTTCCACTCCTTCCGGGCCCTAATCCTGAGACGCTGCACCGTAGCCTCATCCACCCGCCCGATAGCTCGGAGAGAAAGGACCTGACGCTGACACGGAATAGCCCGGCATCGAACATCCAGCCGCGTCAAACCAGCCTCCACAAGTTCATGCCAGTCAAGATTATGGTCCGCCCGATGCTGCGCCTCGTCCGCAAAGACCAATGGGCACGCAATTACCTCGGAGCCTTCACCCCACAAAACAATCATTGTTTGTCGCCCGGAAAGAACAACCACTCCGGGAACGATATTCAATCGTTCCATTTTCAAGAAATTCTTTCAATAAAAAAGGCCAACCCGAAATTCGGATTGGCCTTAGAAATAAAAATCGTTCAATGTATTCTTTTTATAAAATAACCGAATGCAAAATTCAATAACTTTTTAACGGTAATTCTTTTTTATATTTTTATATACATGCACAAGCTGCTCTAAAAGAAGGCCACACTGAGCGGATACCTTCATTCTTCCCCGACCTTCAGATATCCCCGGATACAGCTGACGCGCCATAGCCGAAAAAGACATTTCACGCGCTAACAGCATTTCCAGACGAACATGTCCGCACAATCCCAACATTTCCCTGATCTCGGAAATCCGGGCGGAACACTTCCCACGCCCCATCATCCAGGTATGAACATCCCCTTTTTCCCGAAAACGTCCATCAGACGGCCGCTCTTCCACAACCCCCAGGGTTGCAAACAGATATTCCCTATACCAGCGATCGGCGACAGAAACTTCATCGTCGCCAATATCACCCGCGTCATACATGGACTGCACCGTGTTCACGACACGAGAAACACCATTACGCTCTTGAAACTCCTGATGCTGAAGCCGCTCGAGAGTAGGCTTCACGCTCCCTAATTTCTCGCAATGAGAAACTTCGCGAATTAAACCATGCATCAGTGAATATTTTCCCATGTTGAAGACGCGCCCATTGGGGCCAGGGCAGGAAACGCGGGTGCCAGATCTGAACCCCACAAAGCTTTCCACGTAACCGGATGGCCTGGGGGAAGCGCTTCTGCACTTTCGCGATCAAAAACCTGTCGCTTTTCCGTTCCCCCGGAAACTTTAGAAATCTTCCGTCCCTTGCCCGCAGCCTTCTTGCGCACCGCTTTCCGCATCGGCTGCCAGCCATCAGACGCCAGCATGGCCGCAATTTCGCTCGCAGAAATCCGACGCGGGGTATGGCCTTCTTTCATCTGCCTCATTATCAATCCCTTTACGAAGAAAAAAACCATTCCGTGGCAAAATGCCACAAATCGTAAGAAAAAAAAACTTCTTCTGGATTTGGCATAAAGCCATTGCTAAAAAGGCCACATGGCCAAACACAAGCGCTCGGACTCCCTGACTATCCTCCAGCGAGCCATCGGAACACGTATCGCCTGGGCCCGGGAACTTGTTATTCCCAACCAGAGCGAGTGTGCCCGGCTTCTGGGGGTAGATGCCTCCACCCTCAACAAGATTGAGCGTGGAGACCGCGCACCCAGCGTTTTCCTCATTGCCGCTCTCTCGAACCGGTTGCGCGTTTCAACTGACTTCCTCCTGAAGGGCGTCCTGAACGGTCGAACCGACGAAGAACTGGCCTTGCGGTTGGCTGCCCTGCACCCAGAGTTGGTGCTCCAGCGGCAAGACATGGCTCCCGACACGGACAAAAACACGACTTTTGGCATACCTGATCAGCCCAAGAGACCAGACGAGGATCTGCATTGACGGTATCTTCGCTGACTTCAACGCGCATTCGAACGCTCCCCCATTCGTCATGGTGCAATACGCTTGCACCAGCGATGGAATGAACCAATCAGAAACGTTTCCAGATCTCAGCGAAACACAACGCATCAACCGGCCCCCTTCCTTCCTCAGCGACCATCCCCACGACAACCGCCGATTAACGATAAATTAATGGCAATATGCCACTGGGTCAAGGAGCAAATATGGCTCTTTGCCATTGATGACTCTTACCCAGGCCGTAGTTTTGCCCCGGTGCTCTTCTTCCTCTTCCCTTTGGCGTCCTCACATAATGAACGGAAAACTGCAGATTTTCGCAATTCTTCGAAAGACGAGGACCTCTCCATTTCCCGAAACACAAAAGTGTTCCCCATCAATTTACGACAAATTATTTCTATATTGTTAACGGAAGCCGTGAATTTTCCGAGCACTTTTTCCGATCAGAAATTCAGCCTCTCTACTTCCGCTTTCAAGGCAAAAAAAAGCGGCCCGGAGGCCGCCCTTAAGTCCTATTCGTGAATGATATCCAGATCACCAAATCGCGTATATTCACCTTCGAAATACAGCTGGATCATTCCCGTCGGGCCATGTCGTTGCTTCTCCAGAATTAGCTCCGCTTTGTTATGAACGAGAGCCATTTTTCGCTGCCATTCTTCAGTAGCCGCCTGGAATTTCTCATTGCTATCGTACGCACTGTCCTTAGGCATTCTCTGCTGAAGATAATACTCGTCACGATAAACAAACATCACCGCATCAGCATCCTGCTCAATGGAACCCGATTCGCGCAGATCCGAAAGCATAGGTCGCTTATCCTCGCGGGATTCCACCTGACGGGACAACTGTGACAGAGCAATGACTGGAACAGAAAGCTCTTTGGCGATCGCTTTCAAACCCTGTGTAATCATCGAAATTTCCAACACACGGCTGTCCGGCTTCGTGCCGATCGCGGGGCGCATCAGTTGCAGATAATCAACTACTACCAAGCTCAGACCCTGTGTCCGCGCCAGACGCCGGCAGCGTGTCCTCATGGCTGAAAGAGAGATTGCAGGCGTATCATCAATATAAAGGGGCAGTTTCTGCAACTCACGGGAAACACGGACAAAACGATCAAATTCCTTTTGCCCGATATCGCCTCGCCGGATCTTTTCACCCGAGACTTCCGCTTCCCCCGACAGAATACGCGTCGCCAATTGTTCGGAGGACATTTCAAGTGAGAAAATTGCTACCGACCCATGCGGCTTCTCGCCCTTTTCCTCTGCATCTCGCATGATCGAACGTGCAGCCGAAAACGCGATTTTTGTCGCAAGCGCCGTCTTTCCCATCGCCGGACGCCCCGCAAGAATCAGCAGATCGGAAGGGTGCAAACCACCCGTTCGCTTATCCAGATCACGCAGGCCAGACGTGAGACCGACAACATCCCCAGTTCGTAAAAACGCCTTTTCCGCAACGTCAATAGCGCCTGTCAGAGCCTTTCCGAACGAGACAAAGCCACCTTCCTGACCGCGCTCCGTTGCCAATTTGAACAATGCTTCTTCAGAAGCCGCAATCTGGTCACTGCCATCCAGATCAGGTCGGGCACCAAAAGCATTGTTGACGACGTTTTCGCCAATATCAATCAGCTGGCGCCGCACCCACGCATCATGAATGACCCGGCCATAGTCGCCTGCATTCACAATTCCGACCATCGCCGTCAGCAGCTTAGCGAGATAAGCAGGCCCACCAGCGGCATCAAGCACGCCAGTATGCTCAAACTCGGCCTTCATGGTCACCGGATCAGCCAACTGCCCACGCTCGATACGCCGGGCCACAGCCTCATAGATCCGACCATTTACCGAGTCGGCGAAATGCTCTGGCTCAAGAAAGTCTGAAACCCGTTCATAGGCCTTGTTGTTTGTGAGGATAGCACCAAGAAGCGCCTGCTCGGCCGCGATATTCGCTGGCGGAGAACGGCGCAAAAGCGCGCTTAGCCCTCCATCGTCGGAGGAAGCATCAGACGCAGCTGAAGAAGGATAGGATTCGATCATAGTCACGCCAGTCTTTTACCACCAGCATGCCCCCGAAGCAGAGACCGAATGTGCAGCCATCCTCCCCATCAGACGTTTCCACTCAAAACCGGAAAACCGCACCTGAACAGGAAACAGCACCATGTTATCGCTGACAGAGTTCCGCAGTAGCCTTCAAACCCAGACGCCTCCTTCTAACCTGTCCCTCTCCCAAACCGCCTTATGGTGGATTGGGAAAAAGAACTGGGCAGAAGCCCACCGTCTGGTGCAGTCAGCAGAAGGCACACGTGAATGCGACCGCATCCATGCCCTTCTTCATCGTCAGGAAGGCGATCTCGCCAACGCCCGCTACTGGTACGCTCGAGCGGACGCCAGAATGCCTGATCAGACCATCATTCAGGAGTGGGAGGAACTGGTCCGCCAAGCCTTCCCTCAGACCGGGACCCAGCCATCCTGAGCAAGAGCCACGCCTGCAAGATAAAGACTGCCACAGATCAGCACACGTGCAGGCGCAGAATTCTGCGCTGCAAGACGATCCAGAGCTTCAATAATCGTTGGACCAGCAATCGCCACACCACCTGACGCAGCAATCAGTTCCTCGACCGGTGTTGCAAGATGCTGCTCCTCTTCAGCCACAGCCTGAAGACTGGATGCACGGCCAATCAGCGGCTGAAGAAAACCACTCACATCCTTGCTCTGCTTAACGCCGGCAATGACATGAACAGGTCTATCGCTCCATCCATCCATCACTGCGCCAAGCACTTCCCCAGCACCAGGGTTATGCCCACCATCCAGATAAAGCTCCCAGCCAGCCGGAAGCCTTTCTGCAAGAGCGCCATGTAGCCTCTGAAGCCTTGCCGGCCAGTCCGTTCTGGCAATACCGCCATACGCACTGACGGGAATATCCAGTCCCGATACTCTCAATGCCGCAATCGCAAGAGCCGCATTCGTTCCCTGATGCGGCCCCTTCAGACCCGGGGACGGCAGATCCAAAGTTCCTTGCGGATCAGAATAGTGAAGACCCTCGACCTCTCTATCCACCTGAACATCACGCCCCAGGACCCACATTGGCGCGCCAAGCGCCTCAGCCCGCAATCGAATCGACTCCAGTGCTTCGGGAGCCTGAGGGGCCACGACTACCGGTACGCCAGGCTTGATGATCCCGGCCTTTTCACCTGCAATCACATCCAGCGTCTCTCCAAGAAACGCCTGATGGTCCACACTGATGGTTGTAATGGCGCAAGCCACAGGCTTCGGAACCACATTCGTGGCATCCAGCCGTCCGCCCAACCCAACTTCCAGAATCACGAGATCTGCAGGAATCCGCGAGAAAAGAAGAAAACCCGCTGCCGTCAGAACCTCGAAAACTGTGATCGGCGCCCCATCATTGATGCGCTCAACCTCTTCGAAAGCTTCAACCAGCGTATCTTCATCCACCAGCTTACCCGCCAGACGGAATCGCTCGGTGATGCTCACAAGGTGTGGGCTGGTCATCACATGCGCCTGAAGACCGGCAGCCTCGGCAATGGCTCGCAGATTGGCGCAGGTGCTCCCTTTGCCATTCGTGCCCGCCACATGAATCACCGGCGGCAAATGGCGCTCCGGATTTCCCAACTTGGCCAGAAGAATTTCAAGTCGCCCAAGGGAAAGGTCAATCAGCTTCGGATAGAGCTGATGCAAACGGGCAAGAACTTCACCCGGTCGCCCCTGATACTCGCCCGGAAGACGCACAGGTACCCCCATGTCCCCCCCCTTCTGGGCGTTCATCAGGCCGCGACGTCCGGCGCTGCCTTCTGGCGCGTCAGCATCCCGAGAATACGTCCCAGAAGCTCCGGCAACTCAGCACGCTTGGCAACAATATCCACCATGCCATGTTCGCGAAGATATTCGGAACGCTGGAAGCCTTCGGGCAGCTTCTCCCGAACCGTGTCCTGAATCACACGCGGCCCAGCGAAAGCAATCAGCGCATTCGGCTCGGCAATATGAATATCGCCCAGCATCGCAAAGGAGGCCGACACACCACCCGTCGTCGGATTCGTAAAGACCACGACATACGGCAGCCCAGCTTCCTGAAGCATCTGAACGCCAATAGTTGTTCGCGGCATCTGCATGAGGCTGACCGCCCCTTCCTGCATCCGCGCACCACCCGAAGCCGTGTAAATCACGAGGGGCGCTTTCTGCAGAACAGCCAGACGGCAAGCTGCTACGAAAGCCTCACCCAGTCCAGCGCCCATCGTCCCCAGCAGGAACTCAGGCGCCATCACAGCCACCACAGCCTTCTGACCCTGAATACGGCCATGAGCAACAACCAGCCCCTCATCAAGATGGGACTTGTTCCGCGCATCCTTCAGACGATCCACGTACCGCTTGGAATCCTTGAACCCCAGCGGATCGACCGGCATCTTCGGAAGTTCGATCGTGGTGTACTCACCGCCATCAAACGTCCAGGCCAGACGCTCCTTTGCCGTCGCCCGCATGTGATGCCCACAATGCGGACAAACCTTCTGGGACCGCTCCATCTCCTTAACGAGCATCATCTGCCCGCAGGATTCGCAGTTCGTCCAAAGATTATCCGGCACGTCCCGCTGAAGCAGGCCACGCAGCTTGGGTCGAACGTAATCGGTCAGCCAGCTCATGTCGTCTCGTTACTCTCTGCCTGCCTTCGGGACGAAGGCCAGAATGGGGGGAAGGCCCTGTTTCAGACCATCAATATCCGGCGCGTTTTAACGCCACCAGCATATTTATGCCAGCCTTGCCAGCCAGAACTCTCCCAGACACCCAAAAACATGGCATCTTACCCATACACCGGTCACAGCTCTGGTGCTCGGCAACCATCCCTGCTCTACGCTCATTTTATCGGGCACGGTTCGGCATGGAAATAGACATTTGCAATGCCAGCCATGGAGAAATCTCATGTCCAACAGCTTTAATACCCTGCAATTTCCTAACAACCGATCAAACCTCAAGCCCGGCTGGTTCATTGGCGTCGGCGCTGTCCTCGTCGTCCTGGGCTTGCTCGCCGCCTTCGATGCGGTCGCCACGACGCTGGCCAGCATGGTCCTCCTCGGCGTCCTTCTCATTATCGGTGGCGTCGCCCAGGTCATGCAAAGCTTCGCACATAGAGGGCTTCCTCTCCCAAACCAATGGCTGTCGGGTCTCGTTGGCGGTCTCTATATCCTGGGCGGCCTCCTTCTGATCGAAGAGCCGGCAACCGGCTCCGTCTTCATCACCGCCATCCTTGCCGGATGCCTGATCTTCGCCGGAATCAGTCGCGCCTTTTGGGCTGCCGGACACCGAGCCACCGGTGGATGGGGGCTACTGGCCATCAGTGGCATCCTAACGCTTCTGATCGGGATCCTGCTCTATATGACGCTTCCCTGGTCCGGCTTCTGGCTGATCGGAACCCTGATCGCCATAGAACTCCTGATGGCCGGCGCCTCAGCCATCCTGTTTGGCATGTCCCTGCGTAACAGAGTCTGATCACAACAAAAAAGCGCACCGGGATCACTCCCGATGCGCCCTCCAACCTGAAACCAAAAACCGAAAATCAGGCCCGAACCGCCGCCGATAACGCGATCAGCTGCTCAAGAACAGCCGGAAGCGTCTTGCTCGTCGCCTGCCCCTCGGAAAGCGTCCCCGCCATCGTCTTGATCAAAGCGGACGCCACAACAGCTGCATCCCCAATCCGGGAGGCCGCCCGCGCCTGCTCAGGCGTCGAAATCCCGAACCCGATCGCAACCGGCAGATCCGTCGCTTCCCGAATCTTCGGAAGAGCCTCCTCAAGCTGCGCCTGGCTGGCGCTGCCCGTCCCCGTGATCCCCGTGATGCTCACATAATACACGAAACCAGACGCATCTTTCAGCACATGGAACAAACGCGTCCGGGACGTCGTCGGAGCCACGAGAGAAATGATATCCAGCCCGGCCGCCCGCGCATGAGCATCCAGCAGATCCGCCTCTTCCGTCGGCATATCCACGACAATGATGCCATCCACACCCGCCTGAACCGCATCAAAGCAGAATTCCGCCGGTCCATAGCTATCAATCGGGTTCAGATATCCCATCAGAATAATCGGCGTCTCGGCATCGGTCTCCCGGAAAGACCGCACCATTTCCAGCACGCCGCCCAACGTCGCCCCAGCCTTCAGCCCCCGCAGCGCCGCGGCCTGAATCGTCGGACCGTCCGCTGAAGGATCGGAGAACGGCACGCCAATCTCGATCAGATCTGCCCCCGCAGCCGGCATCGCCTTCAGCAGTTCCAGCGAGGTCTCATAATCCGGATCAAACGCCTGAAGATACGGAATCAGAGCGCCCCGTCCCTCCGTCTTGAGGGCATCAAAACGGGCTTTGATACGGCTCACAGGTTCACTCCCAGATGGCTCGCGACAGTGAAGATATCCTTGTCTCCACGGCCGGAGACGTTCAGCACGATGATCTTGTCCTTCGGCATCTCCGGAGCAATCTTCATCACATGCGCCAGTCCATGCGCGCATTCAAGCGCCGGAATGATACCTTCCGTCCGCGTCAGAAGCTGGAACGCATCTAACGCTTCCTGATCCGTCACCCCAACATACTCGGCACGGCCAATATCATTCAGCCAGGAATGCTCAGGCCCAATCCCCGGATAATCCAGCCCCGCACTGATCGAATGCGCCTCTTCGATCTGACCATGCTTGTCCTGAAGCAGATACGTCCGGTTGCCATGCAGCACCCCCGAACGCCCGCGGGAGATGGAGGCCGCCGTCTTACCAGAATCTAGTCCCAGCCCGGCAGCCTCCACACCAATCAGACGCACATCCGCATCATCAAGGAACGGATGGAAAATCCCCATCGCATTGGAGCCGCCACCAATAGCCGCAACAATCACATCCGGCAGACGCCCCTCAGCCCGGACAATCTGCTCCTTCACTTCCGTACCAATAATGGACTGGAAATCACGAACCATCTCAGGATACGGATGCGGCCCTGCAACCGTGCCCACCAGAAAATACGTATCCGCCACATTCGCAACCCAGTCGCGCATGGCTTCATTCATGGCATCCTTGAGCGTCCCGGCCCCAGCCGTTACCGGCTTTACCTCAGCCCCAAGGAGATGCATGCGGAATACGTTGGGCTTCTGACGCTCAACATCCGTCGCACCCATATAAATAACGCATTTCAGCCCAAAGAGCGCACAAACCGTCGCCGTCGCCACCCCATGCTGGCCAGCGCCAGTCTCAGCCACGATCCGCGTCTTACCCATCCGCCGCGCGAGCAGGATCTGGCCCATGACGTTGTTGAGCTTGTGGGAGCCCGTGTGGTTCAGTTCCTCACGCTTGAGATAAACCTTCGCACCACCCAGCTCTTCCGTCAGACGCTTCGCAAACCACAACGGGCTCGGACGGCCAACATAGTCCCGGTAATAATAGTCCAGCTCCTCACGAAACGCCGGATCAGCCTGAGCCGCGCGATACGCTTCCTCCAGTTCAAGAACCAGAGGCATCAGCGTTTCCGCAACAAAGCGTCCACCGAAGACGCCAAACCGGCCGCGCTCGTCCGGTCCGGAGCGCAAGGAATTAGGCAAGGAAGATGATGGGGTCGTCATACCGGGCTCTGTTCCGCTTAAAAGGCTGACCAGCGATACCAAGGCAGCGCAGGAACGTCCATCCACACATCCGCCAGGAAAACGTACCTTACCGAATCCCGACGCCCCCTTGCACGGAACGCCACCGCACGACATGACTCAGCCTTTCCTTTTTCCCCGACCAAGGATCCCTGTCTGATGCTTCTCGCCCGGCCTGCCGGCACACCGGCCCGCGAGATCGGCCCCGACGTCGATATCAATGACATCAACTGGATTGATCTCATCAATCCAACCCATGACGAAATCACAAAAGCCGAGACACTCCTCGGGGTCCACATTCCCACACAGGACGAACTGGAAGAGATCGAAAGCTCCTCCCGCCACTACGAACGGGACCACTGCCTCTACCTTTCCACCCCCTTGGTGCGGCGCGCCGATGACGTCTCGTTCTCCAAGCCCGTCGGCTTCATCCTGACGGAAAAGAGAATCATCACGGTCCGCTATACGGACTATTTTGCCTTCGATCTCGTTGGCAGAAGACTGGCGGAATACCCCACGGGAAAAATTTCCCCATCATCCACAGATCTTTTGGTCGAGCTCATCGAAGAAATCATCAATCGCCTTGCTGATATTCTTGAAGGTCTGGGCCGAACCCTAGACACCATCTCGCGTCGCGTCTTCAACGCAGAGCAACCTAGGGACCGCGCCCGCGTCGGCGCCATGCTCCGCGAAACCCTGCGCCGCCTCGGCTACGCCGGTGATCTGGCCTCAACAGTCCGTGATAGCCTTCTCGGCATCGACCGTGTCCGCATCTATCTGGAAGATTACATCAGCCAGAGCCTGCAAAAGGTAAAGGACCAGGGCACCTCCCCGCTGCCAACCAGAGACACAGCAGGCAAATCCCCAACCCCGGCTGACACATTCAAATCACGCCTGAAAGTCGCAGGACGCGACATCGCTTCTCTCAGTGATTTCGATGCCCAGATCGTCAGCAAGGTCCAGTTCCTTCTGGATGCAACCCTTGGCTTCATCAGCATCGAACAGAACGACGGCATGAAAGTCCTCACCGTCGCCAGCTCGATCGGAATCATGCCAACCCTGATCGCCGGCATCTACGGCATGAATTTCAAGGATATGCCAGAACTATCCTGGAAATACGGCTACCCCTACGGATTGGCCCTTATGGTGCTGTCCATAATCTTGCCCCTCATCTGGTTCTGGCGCCGGGGCTGGTTCGGAACCCGCTAGGTTTCTTCCTCAACTCGCAAACCAGCACCAACCGGCCGCGAAGGCAGCACGGAACGCTGATAGGCCACCGGAAAACGGTGCAACTGCCGCTCCCAGAGTTCCGGATCGCTTCCTTCCGGCAGCACAACACTGTCCACACCACAACGCTTCAGAAACGCTGCCTGATCGGGCAGCACATGTCCCTCAGCACGAATTTCCCCGGAAAACCGAAGATATTCCCGCAGTTCCCGCGCCTGCGTAAAAACGCGTCCGTCCCGAAAGATCGGAAACCGGAGAACAACAAGTTCAAGCCGGTTCAGATAAGGCTTCAGCGCCGCCGGATCATCCGCAATATCCAGCAAAACCGCACGCACGTCCGTGTTCTCGGCAAGCTCCGGAAGCGTCACCAGAGACTCGTGAACCTTTGCCGTCCGTTCACCCAGTTCAAACAGTCTCATAAGCCGCCTCCTTGAATGGAGCATCCCCAAGCCGGTCCAGCGTATCGAGGAAAGTCTCGCCTTTCTGCCGGATCCCGAGATACCGATCTACAAGCCTTGCAATCGCATCAACCGTATCGTCTTCCGGCAACGCCGGACCAAGAATCGTGCCGATCGAAGCGCCGTTCTCCGCCCGTCCGCCAAGCGTGATCTGGAAGAACTCCTCGCCGCGCTTGTCCACCCCTAGCAGCCCGATATGGCCTGCATGATGATGCCCACACGCATTGATGCAACCGGAAATATTGATCCGAAGCGCGCCAATCTCCGCCTGAAGAGACGCATCCCCAAACCGCGCACCAAGCTTCTGTGCAATCGGGATCGACCGCGCATTCGCAAGCGCACAGTAATCCAGCCCCGGGCAAGCCACGATATCCCCGATCAGCCCGATATTGGCAGACGCCAACTCGACCTCTTTCAGGCTGCTCCACAGAGCATACAAACGATCCTGCCGCACATGCCCCAGAACAATATTCTGAAGATGCGTAATTCTCAGTTCACCAAAAGAATACTCATCCGCCAGATCCGCCAGACGATCCATCTGCGCAGACGTCGCATCTCCCGGAATTCCGCCAGCGGGCTTGAGGGACACAACCGCAATGATATGCCCGGCCTCACGATGGGGATGTGTATTGCTCCGAACCCACAGATCAAATTCTGGGTTTTCCCGACGTTTGCTCGCCAATTCCTGAGCAGCATTGTCCGGCGCAGACAATTCGGGAACCGCGAAACGGGCCTGAATCGCATCCACCATTTCGGGTGTCAGGCGATAATGCTCCAGGTCCATCTGAGCCAGTTCAGCCTCAACAGCTTCCCGATAAGCGTCAATACCCAAAGCCTGAACAAGAATCTTGATCCGCGCTTTGTAGATATTATCCCGACGGCCATGCGCATTATAAACGCGAACAATCGCCTCAAGCGTTGCAAGCAGCCGCTCCTCAGGCACAGCATCAAAGATTTCCTGCCCGATAATCGGAGTGCGCCCCAGTCCGCCGCCAACAAAAATGCGGAAAACTGTCCGGCCATCGTCTCCCGGTCGCGCCAGAATACCGATATCATGGAAGCGCGCTGCCACACGGTCATGCGGGCTCCCCGAAATGGCAATCTTGAACTTACGCGGCAGGAACGTGAATTCCGGATGCAGCGTTGACCACTGCCTCAGAATTTCAGCATGAATTCGCGGATCAACAAGCTCATCCGCCGCCGCACCGGCAAACTCATCGGAGGTCACATTCCGAATGCAGTTTCCGCTGGTCTGAATGGCATGCATATCCACACTGGCCAGATCGCGCAGAATATCGGGCGTTTCTTCCAGCTTGATCCAGTTGAACTGAATATTCTGCCGGGTCGTAAAGTGTCCGTAATCCCGATCATACCGGCGAGCAATATGCGCGAACATCCGCATCTGCTTGCTATCGATCGTGCCATAAGGAATGGCAATACGCAGCATGTAGGCATGAAGCTGAAGATACAGACCGTTCATCAGCCGAAGCGGCTTGAACTCATCTTCGCTCAGACTACCGTCAATACGACGAGCCACCTGCTCAGAAAACTCAGCGATCCGGGCTTCCAGAAAATCGCGGTCAACCTGATCGTACTGATAATGGCCGACAGGAACAGTCACTGCGCGGTCTCCACTGCAAATTCCGGATGTACGGTCGGGCCATGCGCCCGAATACGTTCACGCACCGTCACCGGCTCAGGCGGATCAACATCTCTCACCGCCACTTCATACACACCAACAACGCCATCTGCCTGGGCACGGGCCTGAGCTAGGTCTAGCACATCACTTACCCCTTCGGCATCAAGCTTTTCAGCGGCGCCAATGACAGGCTGCCATTGCCCCAACCGATCCCGCCACACGATCGTTCCATCCAGAAGGCGATTGGCCGTCAGCACGAGCTTCTCACCCGCACCAACACGTACTGGTCGTTTCATGATGCCCTCCGCTGAAACAGAACTGACGTCAGCTGCGTCTCCACCCATAGCACAGGCGCGTATCTCTGAGACCTTCTCATTATAAAGAAGCTCGCATCAAAAAATTCCAAAAACCGTGCGCCCGACAGAACGAAAGATAATTCACCATAACGCTTAAAATAATGATCTATTATGGTGAATTATCCAACCTCTATCGTTGGATTTTTGTGATATTTTTTTATTACTATTTTGTTTTGTTATATAGAAAAAGAGATCGGCGCTCGGCTCGGCCGTTGCATTCCAGCCTCTTCGGCCTGCCGTAGCAGCCCTTCCAAGGTCACAGCCTCCATTTTCTTGGCCAGCTCTGCATTCATCACAGACCAGAAAGGTTCCAGAACCTTCTCTACGAGAGGATTCGCAGCTTCACCTTCCGCGACACGGTCTTCAGTCACAGCCTGAACGATTTCATGTAGGGTGATCGTCCGGGGCGGCCGACCAAGCCGATATCCGCCTTTCGGACCCCGAACACTATCCAGCAGTTTTTCGCGTGAAAGAGCCTGCAAAACCGGTTCAATTCCACGCCGCAGCATATTACCCCGCTTGGCAATATCAGCACCGCTCACCACACCGGAACGCCCCGCATGAAAAGCAACATCCAGCATGATTGAAACTGCTGTCAGGGCACGATCACGACGGAGATACATGAATTTTCCGAATTCAACGTGAAAGAAAGAGCTCTTGAATAACTCGCGATACTCACTCGTGTATCTGGGTCTTTCAGACTGCCCTGTCAATCACTGGAGCAGGACAAAGTCCCAATTCGGCTCTTCACTCGGTATATTCGCGATAATACCGCCCCCCCAGAGACGTCAGAACTTCATATCCGATCGTCCCCGCGGCGGCGGCCACATCATCTACACTCCTGCGAGCACCAATGAGATCAACATGCATATCTGCATGCAGCAGGGCCTCCGGTACATCAGATACATCCAGCGCCAGAGAATCCATAGAGACACGCCCAACAATCGGAAGCCTGATATCCCCAAACCAGGCACACCCCATCCCACCATTTTGTCGAGAAAACCCATCTGCATACCCGACAGCAACAGTCGCGATACGACGAGGCCCTTGCGGCTGATAGGTCAAACCATACCCAACACCATCACCTGCATCGACGTTTCTTAACTGAAGAACCCGAGCCTGAAGCCGGACAACCTGTTTCAGAGGGTTAGTCTCGTCACTATTGGGTGCAATTCCGTACAGCGCGGCCCCAGGACGAACCAACCCCATATGATAAGCAGACCCAAGAAATATTCCTGATGAAGCCGAGAGACTTAAAGGAGCCGAAGGAAGATAAGCCGCCATCTCCAGCAGTCTCTGCCGCTGCATTTCGTTTGCAGGATTTTTCGGCTCATCCGCACACGCAAGATGACTCATAACGAGATTTGTACGGATACCCTTCAAGCAGTCAGGGTCAGCCGCCAGAGTCTGAACATCTTTTAAAGACAGTCCAAACCGAGACATCCCACTATCCACCTGAAGCACTGCATCCAGCGCGCCTTGTTGGCGAATAACCTCTTTTTTCCAGAGATCAACCTGCTCCAGACTGTTCAGAACAGGCCGCAAATCAAAATAAACACACTCAGCCGCCGCATCAGGCCGTGGCCCATGCAGAACAGTAATCCGCGCTTCTGCTGAAACAATCTTGCGAAGCGCGATCCCCTCATCAACATGCGCGACGAAGAATTCGCGTGCTCCGGCTTTTTCCAGGACAGGAGCAACCTGCTCCGCTCCCAGACCGTAAGCGTCAGCTTTGACAACCGCCGCACAGACTGCCGTATTCGCTTTGTCACATAACAGGCGATAGTTACTGGCGATAGCAGCCAGATCAACTGTCAGCGTCGCCCCAGCGCGAGATGCGGGCCACAGATGCGGGCCAGATAAGATCGTCATGGATTTATCTTACCCATATCGTAATAAAATTTCCTGCATTTCTTCAGCATATTCTTCAGGTGAAAATCCGATATATGCATTATATGCGCAGAAAAGACGGAAAATTGTGACATGATCTTCGACCGAACCACAGAATCGATTCTTCGTCTACTCCAGCATGATGGCCGCATGAGCAACGCAGACCTGGCGGAGCGTGTGGGTCTCTCCCCCTCAGCATGCCTGAGGCGCGTTAAAATGCTGGAGGAAAAGGGCATCATTCGCGGATACCATGCCGTCATCGACGATCGCTCTGTTCATAATCTGACGACTGTCATCGTTCAGATAACCTTAGAACGCCTGACAGACGAATCCTTACGCCGCTTTGAAGCCCGGATCAAAGAATGTGCGGATATTCGCGAATGCTATCTTATGACAGGAGAAGCCGATTACCTCCTGCATGTCGCCGCTCGAGACCTGGCAGACTATGAACGTATCCACAAAGAAGAACTTTCCCGTCTCCCTGGCGTGGTCCGGATCCAAAGCAATTTTGCGATCAGGCCTGTCGTACAACGATGGAGTGGCGCCCTTTCTCCCTAAAAGCAGACATGAACAAATGCTCACATGTCCAAAATTTAAACCGAAATGCGTTTGCGAACCACTCTCAACTAACATATATAAAATCTATCGCATCCTTTTCAGGACACCACGAGCAGCTAATGATCATTTGTTCATGTAACGCTCTTTCGCATAAAGATGTCGAATCGGCGATTGACGCCGGAGCCTCCAAGCCCTCAGACATCTATTCAGCACGTAAATGCCGTGCTCAATGCGGAAACTGCGTTCCTGGTATGGTGTGCCTTCTCAAGCAGGCCTTAAAGGATCGAAGAAAACTCCAAGTTGCAGTGTCTCAGACGTCCATTATTCCGAAAGCGCCAGAACAAGCTGCCTATCTCTGATCCCAATAAAAAAATACCCGGAAGAAACTCCGGGTATTTTGAAAACGCTTTAGTCCTGATCAGGAGCAGCAGCAGAGTTCTTCTGGATATAACGCTCGATTCCAACCTGCTTGATCAGATCAAACTGGCGATCAATAAAGTCTTCATGCTCTTCTTCGTTCACAAGAATCTTTAGCAACAGATCACGAGAGACGTAGTCACGAACACTCTCACAGTACGCGATGCCTTCGCGTAGATCTTCAATCGCCTTTTCCTCAAGCTTCTGATCGCACTGAAGAATTTCCTCAACGCTCTGGCCAATCAAAATCTGATTTAGACGTTGAACATTCGGAAGACCTCCGAGAAAGAGAATACGCTCAATCAGCCAATCGGCATGACGCATTTCTTCAATGGACTCTTCGTATTCTTTCTTACCAAGCAGCGTTACACCCCAGTGGCGCAGGGTACGCGCGTGCAGAAAGTACTGATTAATAGCGGTCAGCTCGTTGGTCAGCTGTGTGTTCAGGTGCTCAATGACCTTTGGATCTTTAATCGCCATCTGCCTGTCCTTTTCATGATCTATGTCTCCGTATAACACAAATTCAGAAAAAACAAATCATAGATATTTTTATGCTTTGTTTTATTGATATACATTCTCATTTAAAATGAGAATACTTTTCATATAGAGATCGTTTTTGTATATAAATCAATTAGTTAATTTCCAATACCGATATTTATGCAATATTATTCATGTAAAACTCTAAACACTTCTAGGCGCAGGACGTCTATCTCGAAGATAGTGGTTGCTACGAAGCAGAGAACTGAGAACAAAACGACGGAGTATCTGCCGGAGTGTGTTGCGATACGCAGCCAGCCCTTGAGTTTTCAGAACATAATTTCGATGCGGTGGCCGCGTTTGTCTTTTCACTTATTGTATTTGATGGGTTTTGAGTAGGATCTGCATCCCGGAACGGAGGACTTGTTTCCTTCAAGGTCTCCCTGACTCATGCACAATCATAACTCCGGTTTGCCAGAAGTCATTGTGATGCAGGAAGACTATCCAACAGGGTTAAAGGCATTCATTGCGCTTGAAGGTAAATCGTCTGAATCACAAAGGCGTGGGACTGGGTTTTGACAGCCTTTAAATAGTTCATAATTCGGGCGAAAATCTCTGTGGCGTCCTAGCCGCTCCCAACGATTGTACGCCGTTTTGTGTGGGTCATATTCCGTCTGAAAGAGATAACAGCCTGTATTCTACCCCTTTTCTGATCACGCAGATGTGTCTATTTCCAGAGAAGGACGCTGCTATGCTTTGCGTTGAACAGGAAAAAACCCCAGTTCGTTTCCGGACTGGGGTTTATGATGCATTGGCATCGCAATTTGATAT
>Ga0157363_1001640_pt1 | contig 18896 bp, 10 predicted proteins | sample AttsexASBM1_FD_111477 | JGI IMG/M metagenome (GOLD analysis project Ga0157363, IMG submission 111477) | Fungus gardens microbial communities from leaf cutter ant in Ribeirão Preto, State of São Paulo, Brazil - Atta sexdens ASBM1 | ecosystem: Host-associated > Fungi > Mycelium > Unclassified ... | reverse complement strand
TTTTTAATAATAAAAATGATAAATTTAGATCGTTCTTGATAATTATTCTTATTGATTGTATAAAAATGCGCAACGGATTTTCGATATTAATCCCAACGCGACCAAGTTTGCCTTAGTTATATTGTATAAGGTCTATTTACAAGGTGACGAGTGAGTTTGCGACGAACAATCCGGTGCAGCCGTACCGCGTCGTCAAACTTTTAGATTAATCGAGCTTTCGACCGAATAACATTTATTCCATTATCGTTACCGTATTTGTAATTCAAATTCGTTTTCCGTCCGGAGTGATCCCATCAGCATCGCATCGTTGTGGAAAATCAATCGTCTCACGAGATACGCGAGAATATTTTCAATCTGTTGATAAGACTGCGAATATATTAATTACAATTTGGATATACTCCATTTGAATACTCATGAATAGACAATGATCTAGAAACTGTTTGTTTTGCAATTAGTTTTTACGATAATATTTAAAAACAAAATTTGAAACAACAGAATTTTTTTTACAGTATTAACAGTTAATATGGTAATGATTGCAAATAGGTTAAATCTCACTGATCACTTTAACACTCGACTCATTTTTATGTCCAATTAAAATCGATATAATCCGATTAATCAATTTATTTAAATTATATCATATATTCAAACTTTCTTTTCATTACAAATGAATTGTTTGACCTGACGGAATTTTAATAACAATATATACATGTTTGATCGATCAATATCGTTAACTTTGTTAAGAAAAAAAATGTGTATTTTATATAGAATTATTGTTAATTTCAAATTTTTTAATGTAATTTCAGAGAAATCGGAATCATTTAACTTAGCGTCAATAATGCTTAAATCATTTAATTATATCATTACAAAAATATATCAGATAACAACTTAGAAAGAATTTAATTCTGTTTAATTATTACAATTTGATGAAAAAGTTCAAGACTGGAAAATTTTATCTCTCTTTCAAAAATAACAAATCAGAGTACAGATTAAGTACAGATTAACAAATGGACAGTACATTAAATATATACACGGATTATGAGAACATCATACGTATTATACAAAAGCAGATTCTAATTTATTAATTAGTAAAGTAAGATATTGCAAAGAAATTAGTTCCGTGGGGAGTATCATGGCCGGAATAGCATCTAACCCTCGATTGGATTAAAACGAAACTTTTACTTAGTCCTCGACTGTGTAAGCCGTAAAGCGAAAGTTTTTGTGCCACTGGGAATAGGAGCTTTATCTCGTGATTCTCTCAGTGGTTCTCTCAATGGCGCAGACTGACGGAAAATTTTTCTCGAAAACGAGATCGAAAAAGTTCCGACAGCCCAAGAGGAAACGATAATTAAAAGGCGTAATCGCATATTTAGCGGCGGGCTTCTGTTCGTTCGTATAATAGTTCGATCGACCTCGATAAACGCAGTGTCGATTCACCAAAAAAGAATCTCCATCGCCGGGATTCGTGCGAACGAAATTGCGAGACTTCCGAACAGCTTTATCCGAGAGCCTCCCTGAAACTGGGTCGTCATGTGGTACGCGAGAAACGCTCATTTGATTACCATTCCGATCGTTTATCTCGAGATTGCCGACCTCGTTCTTTTCACGGAAGGAAAGGGAGAATATGAACAGACAGGAATGCGTCTTCGGTTTAATAAAGCCCAATTTCAGCTCTTGCTCATTACACCCGCAGGATGGTCCACGCTTCGTACGGTTGTCAGATGCGGCGATTCTATCCACACGATCGCGATTAATCATACTTCAGGATCACAAAGGATAAGCGATGCATGAAAATGAATCATTCGCGTGTTGCCTTGCACCGTCTACAATCACTGTTACTTCGCTAGAGGCAACCCAGCTTGTGTTTGAAGCACTTGAGCGTGCTACTTAGGGTAAACCATGTTGCTATCGTCCATTTAAGGAATGCATTTTAATTATAGAAGAACGGACGTGCCGCTATTCGCAAAATTTGACATAAATGCAAAAGCAGCTAAATTAGAAGTCACATCAATCAATTCGAATCAATAAATATATATAGTGTCTCTACAGCATTCACACTATTTATATACAGATTAATAAATGGAATGTTGATCATTTCTTACTTGACTACTTACAAGAATTTCATAAGTTTTTTTCTATTTATTTCTCTTCTTTATAAATCTCCATAAAATCTATTTTGTCTTCTCTAATCTTTCTTGTCTTCTCTTCTTTCTACAAGCTTCACTACTTGAAAGAGATTCCGTTATATCGCACGCGACAATGTAAGCTGATAGAATTCTCGCCTTTTGGTGGCACGACTTCGTTCCGATTTCTTCCGACGTAATTGGATAGTCAAGCAAGCTGTCGAGAAAATATCGATCTAGTTGCAACCTTTAGAACCTTTATTTAAGAAATCTCTTGCCGTCTTTTCTCCGAGATCAAAAGCTGTTGAGTATTCGAATTTACTGCATTATGTAGAGAGAGGCATTTAACATATTGTGGATATCGCATATCGAAATATGCTTTGAAATATAAATATATGTATGTAATCAAAATCGGAATGTAATTTCATTTAATAATAATTTCACAGCTATATCATATTATAAACAAATATGTTGTTGTTTTATAATAAAATATTAATTTTTCAACATTTATAAAATTGCACAAGTTATAACATTTTTTTTTGTCTTATATCTAAAATTGAAAAATTAAATGTAAAAACACATACAAATCTTCTAATTCTTTTAATTTATTCAGTGTTTAGATAAAAAAAAAGTTCTTTATTTTCTCTTCTTTTACTTAATCGTAAAAATTCGTTACTTCGACCCTAAATTAAGACAGAGGAAAAGAACGCAGTCTTTCAAATATGATTTAACTGAATGTGCGAGATATGATCGCTTTCGTCACTTCTTGAAAATGTACGAGCCGACCCTGTGTTGTAAAATTTTTGATCGTGGGGATTTTCGAATTCGTTACGTGACGTATCTTCTCCGATCATTTAGGAGTCTTATCCGAAGTGCTAAGAGGCAACACGCGTCAAATCGCTAGTCATTTCTGCTTGACGATTTCAACCGTCACTCAGTGCCATTGAGGAAACGACAGTTCCTACTGATACGCTGATGAAAATTTTAAGATGATCCCGATAGGCGGGTGATGTAAAGCCTCCGGTGGGAATTACTACAGTCTTTATTGGTACGTGCCCCTGAGAAAAGAAAGCGAGGATCATGGTGCTGAACATCGTGACGGGTACTCAGAAGCAAGATGAAAAATTAATAATGAATGAAGCAATAGTATGTGGTTTTTTAATTTTCCCGAGAATTCAACGAGAATTCGTCAGAAAGTTATAACGATGCATCAAGAGCGATTTCAATGTTTCATTGAATATCGCTATCAATAGCAAAAAATTTCCAATAATTATTCACGTCGTTGCAATAACAAGAAATTCTATAGCAAGAGACGAATGAGGATCGTAGAAATTTGCTGTAAAACGATACAGCTAATCATAGAAGTAACGTCGGCGATAAAGTGGATTCGCACGTGCGCGAACTCGTGTTTAGCTTGGGATTATAGCTACACGAAGTTCAAGCCACGAAATTGGTAGAGCAAAGAGGCCCCGATCATTGCTTTCGTGAGGGCCAGGATCGTGAAGTTCTCTCTGCGAGAATTGATAAAATTTTCAAGAATATCGTTTGCCTCGTCTCAAGTACGTGAAGTAGCTTCCTGACGCAGAGAGAGAATTTTTTTACGATATTCTTTGGATATACCTCGCGAATCAATATTTTTACTCCACTTCGAGATTCTTGATCAAAAGGATTAATAACTGTAGACCAATTCCGCAAAAATCACGAAAGAAGTTAATTTTGTTTAATCCAAAAATTAAGCTAGATATTCGGAATTTAAATATTATACATGATAATGAATAATAAGTTTTAGTTTTTATCGAGAAATTGTAACAGATTTATCATCTAAGTGTATAAAATAATATGCATGATATAAAATGTATAAATATTAAAATGTGTATCTTAATATTAAAATACATGATGTTTCTATTTATATTAAAATATATATTTATAAATCTCTTTTTACTTGCAATAACGTAACATCAAAGTGTATCTTAATCTATTTTTCTTTGAATAAAAGTTGAAAAATTATTCCAATGTTACGATGGGGAGTATTACTCGCTGCTGGCAGAGTGTCGTTCAGAATAGTATACTTATAGGAACAATCCTCTCTTGACTTTTATGAAAGAAGAAAAGCTTTCTTAATCTTCTTTCTCCTTAAATCCTTCGTTTGTTATCTACATGACGTGCACTCTTCTCATACAGATTATTTTTAATTGCAAATTGCGTTACGATAGGTAATTTATATGTGTACGATAATAATGGAAAGTAATCTTGAAGACTTCATTCCGTATAATTAAAAATATTAATGACAAAACTAATATAATTAATATAAACTTTCCTTTTTCTATCTTTTCTAATTTCCTAATTCGCTAACGTATTTCGCCACGGAGCTAATTGGCGCGTTAGGTAATACTTATTTCGCGGTCGAAACAGCCGCTTCAAAGCTGTATAATTTTCAAAGCGAGTGCCACTTCTCGACGTATGTTGAAGTTCTTGCCATTCCGCGATATTATCAGCGAAGCATGAAATTGGAAAGCGCCCGCTCTTCACTCTATCATGTTGCTCACGATGACAATTTTCGCATTGCAACACTGGAATATATGTGCTTAATACTAGAAGTACTAAACAGTCCTTATGATCGTTTCAATTTTCTAGATTAATATTATATTTCTAAAAATAATTAATAATTAATAGAACTCTTATGTTTTTAAAAACAATTAATATGAATGATAGGGCTAATGAGAATTAAAACGCATGAAAAAACCATGCGTAACTATATAAAAATATTTTTTGATATCATCTAATCAAATGAAAAGTATGAACACGTTTCAATTCCTTGAACACATCTTCAACGGTAAAAGTACAAATGAAAATTATTTTCTCTCTCAGATATCTCGTTCACTATCACCTATGAAATTCTAAAGTTACATTCTTACTATTACATTTCTTATGTAAAAAATAAGATTCTGAAATTCTCTGACTTTTCAATAATTATGTTCTTTATATTGATGAAATATTTGATTTTTCATCAGTTTCTTTATTTTTACTATAATCTATTCGCTTGATCCTTTTAGTGAGTAAAAAAACGTTAAACTTCTAGTGTTAAGTAGTTCGCCTGGAGCAATCCGATCATCCATGTCACGCCAAATTTCGTTAATAAATATCTGTCATTGATACAAGAGATCGATCAAGCAAAATTCCGCTCACAGTTAATCAGTAGAAGGAGATATACAATCTGTCATTCCGTTCGAGATTTGTCACGGTAAATGCGCTTAAATTTATCTCTTCGATCCTCTTATCTCATTTCTACTCCTCGATTCGTCTCTCTTTCTTCCAATCACTCGTTTTATTTCCCGTTCTCCTCCTTATCATAATTTCTGATCCAATTGTATTTTCTGTTTCTCACTTGTTTCAGTTCTGCTGCAATGCGTCGTCTTTCTCCAATGCGAATATATGTTGTTTCTTTTGAAGATGATAGGATTCAACGAGAGAAGAAAGTCAACAGAGAACGTTGTGTTTCATTCGCTGCCGCAATTAAAAGTTTTTCCTTTGTAGGAAGATACAGATAAAAAACGATGTGATGTTTGAATGTATTTCAACATATATTTTAGCATACATTTTCCATCTTAATTACAGCAAATTATTCCGATAATATAAAATAAAAAAGATATTGGGACTTGTCTCAAAAGAAATTTATTTAACCAAAAATTAATTATGGATAATATTAATTGCTATAATTGATAATATAAATCATTATCAAGAATTTTTATAAGTATTTGTAAGTTTTAATTAACGTCACATTCTTTTTATAAAGTATTTAGACTTTATACAATAATTTCCTTTGACAAATTCGCTGTTTTAAAACTTTAAGGCACAGTAATTTAATTCAAATAACATTATCATTACTTCTTTCGACATCAGTACTTTCTTTGCAGATGAAATTATGCCGCCTCTTTATTCGTATTTCATTCTGACTTTGTAGTTGCCTCTCTTCAGCAATAGCGTTTTTCATCCGCATTTCCTTTTTGCAAATTTCACGAAGTAGCGAAGTCTCAATAGCGATAATTGCACCTGTGCGAATATGCACAGGAAAATTCTTCTCTGAATCAACATAGACATCGTCGAAGTTTAAAGGGGCACTCCGACTTTGCAGTCTATCCGTTAATCCACTACCTTTTGCGTTTCACATCTGTCGCTTTTTCTTGCCACCACAGCGACCGCGGACCAACTCTTTTTGTCCAGCCGGAAACGAGATTCAGTTGGGAATTGCGTCATCCGTTCCTAGAAAATCTACCTTGGATCAGTTCGTCAAAGGAAGATCTTCTGTAAAGTTCCAATTACGGTGAACAACGTATATAGAAGTTGTGGCGAGTCTATGCCGCAGGCAACAAAACTCCGGTAAATTGTAGTTATTAAAGTAAAAAGAACGGTCGAACATAACTTTGTTAAATTTTGCTGCTGGACATTACCTACTATGCAAGAAATTATGACGCGTCAGTCTAAAAGCATTCATTATACTAATTTAAAAAAAACGATAAATTTTAGTCTTTTGAATTCTATACAAAACGATCATTTCAATTTTATTTTCATAAATATATTTATACACTGAAAAAAAATTACCGAATTTTATTAAATATTTGTTTAAATAGTATTAACGAAATATTTATTTATAATAAATGAACATTTATTTAAAATAAAAAATTATATTTAAATTAAATAAATATATGTTTACATATATTTAGTAAATATTTCATTAGTATTATTCGAACAAATTTTAACAAAATTGGATAAATTTTTTCAGTATATAATTTCTTAAATAAATGTGACTTACATCTTATTTTTGAAAAAATTATATATGTATAAAAATTAGAATATATATTGTTTTCTTTCAAAATGTTAGTATTTTTCTTGTAGTCAAGAGTATTGGAAAAATATAATTCTCGTCAGTAGAAACGAAGCTAATGGTCGATAATTATTTATAAAAGGAAAAAAGGATTTTTGAAGAAATAATCTTGAATGCTTGAGTTTGTTCGATAAAACGTAATACATATTTTTGCTGGTTTATTTTTCATGGAAAAGTACCTGCTCGATTCACTTGTAGCATCGACTAGACTCGACTAACGCTATGTATCCCAAGAGAATTTCATGTAATAGAGAACGAGAGAACATAAACATCACTTACCAGGTAGCCTCAAGATATTATTAGATATCGAAATTCGGATAAATCCTATTTTTTGATAGATAACAAGAAGAACTAAAGCTGCAGTATAGAATATATAAACAATGTTATAAAAAAAATTATATCAGAAATTATAAAATTATTTGATAAAATAATTAACCTTCTCTTCTTAATCCGAAATAATTTTAATCGCTTTTCAGAATAAAAGATTTGTTTTTAATTTTTGATATTTTCAATAAAATATATAATTGAACATATATTTGTAAAATTTATTTAGCTTTTAAAAATAAAAAAAATTAATTAACTGTTAGCTACTGCAGTTAATTAATTTCTTAAATTTGAAAAACAATTATTTTTACAAAATATCATCAATTATATATTTTGTTCAAAAGGTTGAAAATAAAAAAATTATATTTAAAAGAGAGAAATTAAAATACTTCCATGCGTGACTTCGACTTATAAATTTTTTTTATTTCTATGAATAATCCATGTCCGGAGGAGTTATTACGAATAAGTTTAGTTACGCAACTAATCACCACGAGTGAATTAATTGACTTACTAACTAATAATCGAATGTACACAAACGTTCTCTCGTGTAACAGGCGAGAGGGAAAGCATCTAGATAGCAACTTTGAATTGCTATCAAGTACCATATCCTTGGGGACTTCTATATTGATCTCTCATCACCGTCCAGCGAGAGTTGAATGCTTTATTCATAAATATTGGTTCCGTTTGCGAGCGTATTATATCCACCGCTAGAGCATATAGGATAAATACTCGTTTCATGAGGAGTCTGCAAATGGAGAAGAACTGAAAAAAGGAAGAGGACAAACATCGTCCCGACATATGCAGAAAAAAGAAAAGAATTATGAGTAGAGCAGAGAGAAAAAGATAAAAGTAATATCACAATATTATTACATTTCCAAAGGCGAATTATACGAAACTGATGAAGCTCTTAAAGAAATATTTGGATAGTGATGAACATGTACTCTTGTTCTTTTTAATATAATAATATGCAATTTTCTCTCAGATGCTTTTTTCCTAGAAGAATATTTTCTTCTTTTTTAATCACACAATTTTATTTATGCCAATAAAAAAATGGCAGATCACGTTTTCCGACAAGTACGCGGATCATTGATGGATAAACAGAAAAATACGCTAGTATTTATTAGTTATTAAGTATTTATTAAGTATTTATGTTGTTCTCACAACTTTCCGATAAGTAAAACTTTTTTAATGGATGCGAATCGATTGCAAGTCCTTGGAGAATATCTTTAAAATTAAGTACAAGAGAGAGTAAACGAGAGAGTATAAAAATATACCGGTTTTCTATTAAACATACATTACAATGTTATTTAATTTGGAAATGCTATAAATTCAGAAGCATTTAAAAATCTGAAAAAAGTTGATACAAATTCATGTTAAATTAGATCAAGTTATTTTATTGCGACATTATAATAAATTGATTTGTCCATACAGTTGAAGTGAAGTGAAAATCTATGACAAATAAAACAGGAAAAATGTTTTGTAGAAATCGAACTTGGCGCGGACTTTCTGAAGTGGTTTTTTAGACGTGGACGTCGGTCTCAACAAACTTTCTTAAACGACATGTGTACGCATCACTTTTATTACTGATTGCCCATAATTGGTGTTGATCGTACTAACAGATAAATTAAACGAATTGGCGTCGAGACAATATGCTAAGTTGATTATCATTTGTGTGCACGAATTCCTTGGGCACACCTCCGAGGAGTTGCACGATTCCAAATATACGAGAAAGTCCGCAAAATGATTATCGATCTTTAAGGCTAATTGGCGATCTAAGAATATCTATTGTGTTAAATATGATTAGACTAATGAAGTAGAGTTGCTCAACCTTAAGGGTGATCGAGAGCTGCGCGAAGTATAAGTATCCAAAAATAGGTATGAAATATACATCGCGTAGTTAATTGCCTCATATAATTAAAAAAAATTATTTTTTTAAAAAGTAACATTTTTTAAAATAAAATTTTGGTAAGTGACCGTAAAGATAAAACGTAAATATCATAACTAGAATTTCTTCATATAGAATTTCTTCCTTATAATAATTTATACTAAAAGTACATAAAGATAATAGCTTTTATAAAAGAAAAGCAAGTGCTTAGTCTTAGAAGAAGATAAAGAAAAAGCTTCCGTTTTAAAACATGAGGGCTCAAAAAATAATTTTTTTTAATTATTTGAGATAATTAACTACGATGTATATTTCATATCTATTTTTGGATACTTATACTTCACACAGCCGTTACTCTCGATCATCCTTAAAGCCGATACTGCGCGACCAGCTTACCGATATCTTCGATATTTCTGGGGTGCACGGGATGTGGCTGTTTGTTAAGGTACTGTTTACAATGGCGGTGAAGAAAAACAACAGAAAAGGGTGGCCTTAATCAAGAGCACTGGTTTCTCTTTAGAAAGGGGTAGCGGGGTATTCTTAGAACGCTGAGAGATAGTTGTCTCTCAGTGATCGAGTCCTTGCCGGGGATTATTGATGCAGCGGTTACAATGAGAACTGCTTCAAACTACCTGTAATTCTCCCCGTAATGGATAGCCCCCGGGAAAGAAGCTTCTCCACGAAGCGCTTCGAATACGCGTAGATAGTAAGAGGAAACGTAACAATGAGGCGACTGGAGAACGTATTTCCGCTGTTTCACGAGTAAATCGAAAGTTGCCGAAGGTGGCGAGTAATTAACGTGAATTGTTCGGCGAAGAATTATACAATATCGACTACAGAATGTAAGTGAATGGCACGTGAAACGCGCCTCTGTAATTTGTTAGTTAATTACTCTAAATTTACTTTAAATTTCATTTTAAAATTTTATTCAGAAATCTAATCATACTTGTATAATAAATTCATGTGCCCAGCAAACGCAACTAATTGTAATAATTTTCCATTCACCGCGATATAACTGTAATATAACAGTTATTAAACAAGTAACTATTATATTGTTGGATGGTAAATTATAACTAAGTTATATTATTGTTTATAGTTGCTTGTTGGACGCAAAATTTGCATATAATTAATTATAGTATATAATCTTTTGCATTATGTAGGCTGCATCCACAAAATTTTTTAGAAATCATTCTGCTGATTAGAACAATTCAAAAATATGCATAAATACGTATTTTTATATGTTAGTGGCTTTGTATCACAAGTTGTAAAAATAACAAAAAGTGATAGAACAATTCTTTGAAATGTTGATGCATTTGTGTGACAATATGATTACTCAATCATCAATCCAGTTGAATGCTGCGTTTACGTATCTAAAATGAGATAATACTTCTCCATAACATCAGAATATGAGAGCCCTTCGGGCAAAAATTCGATCACTGAGAGACTGAAGCGCATCACAGTCTCGATTCACGTTCTAAAAAAGGAGCAGCGCGAATTGAACGTTGGAAACGATTGTACGTGCGCATAAAGCCAAGCATTTGTGAGCTCTTCCCATGCTCTTGTCCCTCTCATCATCCGCCACCTCTATGTACTTTGTGAGTAGTTCCTAATTGCGGAGTGCGATGCTCGACGACGGACGATCGATGAGTTCGGTCCGGTTCCTATCTTACGCATTTCGTTGAAAAATGAATCCACCCTAGACAATATACCCCGCGGAGAATATAATTGGGATGGGATGTATGATTAATCGATCGGCAAGCTAGTCGTCGACGAATCGGAGACAAGCTCATGGTTGCTCGTTAATTACTGTGGCGCTTGATAGATCGCTCGTGCAAAGATACGGACGCGGTTAAGTGTTCTTCACGTAAGGATTAGTTATACCGTTGTTGTAGCGCAAAATTCTTAGCTCACATAAGTCGGGTGATCATTCACATAGCTAATGTATGTAGACAGTCTGCAAATAGTGGTTGCATCACATTGCGGAAGCTTCGCTTTTAAACGATATTTCAGCAAAATGCAGCCGCACTAATACATTCTGTACGTACAGAACAATATTAAACCTTACAAATGATCGGAATGATATCTTAGAATTATACCTGAGAATAACAAATAAATGTAACAAATAATTATAAATTCGTGTTTTTTAATATTTTTTTTAGCATGATGTTTACGCGAACGCATGAGTTTTACCAACTCGCGAAAAACGTGAGAGTGCCAAGAGATAATTGCTTCCGTCGTCGCCCGGTGCTAACAATAATATTGTCTTCTTCGAGAGTTGCGTTCCACGCTTGGAGAGATCATTCATTTTATTTACTTCGAACTTCAAATCAAAATAAACCTACAAGTAAATGTGCAAACACACAGTTCACCTTTATTCTATTTAACTCCACTTCATTTTGACTTTATTTTATATTTTGTTATTAAGCAAACGTCACGCAAAGAATTACAATTCTGCGAATATTAAGTATTTCTTGTTTGGATTTTACATATACATTTTTCTATTTTAAGTTATATGTGTGAATTTATATTTTCATTATATAAGTTTATAAAAAGATTCTGCATCTTATCTAGGTAATTGAATATATATTTTCAATTACCTAGATATTCAGTATATATCACAGTAGAATTTGAATTAATTTATTTTTTACAATTCAACTGTCACTTTGCTGTATAATGTGCAGAAGATTTTTAGTTTTAATCTTCCATAATTTGAGCATAATTGACACTCTGAGATTTTTAAAAAAGCTGCATTCTAGTGAGAAATGTGAGTACAAAATATATATACCCACCCACGCACGCACGTGCACATACATGCATATGTGATGTAATGAGAAGGTAAGAGAAAGACGAAGCGTAATGCAATAAGAGAAAAAAATGGACAGGTGAGCGTCCCTAACGACATTTTCATACTCGAGTCTCAGCTTCTTTCCCGCGCTATTCTACCGATAAAACTTTCCCCATGAATATTTTATGAGTTGATCCAAGTGATACAACCCTCGGCCAACGATGCATCAATGCGGATGCTTTTTCCCGGATTCTCTCTTGATCGAGAACGGTTCGATTCCTTCCCTATCCCTGATTCACCATGTCCACGACAGGATGACGATACATATGTGGACTTGGACATACATGATCCCTAAGCCCTCAATTTATATTAAGCTACATAGATTAGGTTTAAACATTAAGGGTATTTAGACCCGATTACAAACGTGTATTCAAGGGATGTGCGATATAAGCGGTCACGAGGGAAAGCGGAGGCGTTTATATTGACTATACTACTGAGACTATCCCGTTTCTTCTTTAATATAGAAGGAAAAGGTTTCCCGGTACGAATGATCGTACATATTTTAATATCCTTAACTCTACTAGTTCTATAGAGGCAAGTTTATTTCTAAAAATGCATTTATGTAATTAATTCAATAGTATGGTCTTAGTATATACATTTATATAATCAATTTAATACGGTTTTCCCAACATAGTAAACGTATCCACATCAAACATTTTATGACATCTATTAAACATATTGTGTAAGCATAAGTTCTGTTATTTTTTATTCAATTACAAAAAGAAAATGTAAATTGATAATCCGAATGATAGTCAATCGTTTAATAAAAAATATAAAGCATAATGTCATTCTTTCTTTATTCTAAAAAAAAAAAAGAAAAAACTCATAGGAATGTTACATTTTCACTGAATCAAACCCCACATAAAGAATACGTCGATAATACACGACATTTTTCCGTTTTTCAGCCCGAATTTTTACCTTAGAATTTTCGATGGCGCCTGACACGCTGTATACGATCGTGTCACAGCGCATCAACCTTTTCGGTTTCCACCTGGTCGCGTTCCTCTTATGGTAGCGTTACAGTGATCGCCACGGGCTTTTTCACGTCAATGCGCAACTTCTTGCGGAGTACCGAATCGAACTTCCGCATCGTTTCGATCGCTCTCGTGTACAGTTTCTATATTCTATCGCGATTCTAAAGCTTCGTGACACGTAGAGTCTGTTTGGTGCACGAATTGTCACTTTCTGTTTAGATCCCGTAAGGTATATCCACCATCTCGACTCTTTATCTCTCTGTCAACTTTTTTACACTTTGTGTGTCGTCTGGATCTTTGCAGCGAGTGGTGAACTGTGTCTTCCGGAAAGACACTGTCTTCTTTTGTTCGATCCAGAGTTCATGTCGTTGATTCTCTTTGTGCTCATCTCCCTTCTCTGTTTGATCGGCACGTTTTTTCATCTCATCTTTCTGCTTCTGTCTCTTTTTCTCTTCTTTTCACACTTCATCTCGTGCATGCTCCACATCTTGTCTCGCTCAAGAACAATCCTCGTTTTCATCACGCTCCTGACAGTACACTTTTCTAGTCTTCTATCTTTCTCTATCAGCTGCTTTTATCAACGTTCTCTACAATAGCTTTGTCTTTATCGCTCTTCAGTATACGCACTTTTCCGCCTTTCCTCTTTCATCCGATTCACCTCCGTCTCGTCCACTTTCTCAATCTTTCATCATCTCGCTTCAACCATCGTGCGTCCATTTCTGCTTCTCCGATCCCCTCTGCCATTGTCTTCCTTTCTTCGTCTCAAACCTTCGTGAGTGTCTCTCTTCAACGTCACTCTTTGCGCCACATCTTCTTTCTCTAACCCATCGTTTTCTCTCTTTATCCATCATCCTTTCCATGCTCTGCTTCTTTCCTTCTTTCTCTCTCTAGCTATCTCCCACCAACTCACGTACACTCTCCGCCGTCGTCAAGCGCCGGTTCCGTGCGGATTGGTCCTGCGCGCTAGGGGATGCTGCGAGATAATCGTATCCCCTCACCAACCCCCGCGAGTCACCCCACGTCGAGGGAAGCAGCAGTGAGAGCCAGGCCGCCGCCATAGCCGCTCCCCGGGCAACGAAGGAGGAGAAACCGGCGAATCACTCTCTCTTCCTCTTTCCCTTCTCTGTCTCTCTTCGTTTCTCGTTCTCTCCGTCTCTGTCCGACGTTCCCGGGTGTCGCGCGTTTCGCGGCGGCGACGTTTTAACCCATATTCCAGTCTGGAGTTTTACCAGCGTGGCAAGTCGTCTCGCACGCGCGCGAACCGACTACCGGGCGAATACCGGGTAGCGAGAGTGACGTGGACCTGGACACGCGTGAATCTCTTTCGCGAATAGCAGCGTGTACATCCGGCGAGAGCGCGTAGAGACGGTGCTGCTGACAAGACGTCGACGACGATGACGACGACTTCCATGGCCATCGAGCGTAGAACAACGTGGTAAACGTGCGGCATGTCTGAATTTCTCCTTGCCTATTCCGGTGACGATGATGACATTTCGGCGACGACGGCGGCGGTAGAGGTTTCGTGCGCGTGTCACTCGTTGACGTGGATGACCATCGTTCATTGTCGAGCGCTATTCAAGGTGCAAGGGTGATCGGTGAGAATAGTTTATGGTGATAGTTAGAAAGGACATTTGTTGGAAAGGACAGGCTCAAAGAATCTTAATTAGCGGTTCTCTTGGTTCGCGATAATATAAGATTTGTTAATAATTGTTTATAACCGGCTGAAGAACACGGCATCTTTTAAAGATTTAGCATTCGCATACGAATGCTGTCGGCGTTTGTAATTGATATCGCGTGTATGTGATACGTACTTGATTATGTGACATCAATAGTTTGTAATCGTATGAATAAAAAGCAAAGCGTAGTGAGGTTTATATTGCAAGAAGTTTGTGGTATTGAAGGCTGCGGCGAGCCATGAACTTGAGGATTGCTAAAAATTTTGTTCGTCGTGTTAGTGTGAGTGTTCGCTGGTAGGTCACGAATGCCATTGCATAAACGTGGTTCATGCGGATGGAACACCGTGGTGTCGATGCTGACCCGTATATGTCAATGACGATGCGGTCATCGAGCGATTGTCTCTAACACCCTAATGGATGATTTAAAGCTACTGTCTCGTGCCAAGCATGCAATTTGCATTAAACGACAATTACAGATGCTCGTCGCAACGTGCAACTACTATTGACTCTCGACGGAACGATGACGTAAACGCAGATGTCAGGCGTGGATTTTAGATTTTACTTAACGTAACACCTTCTGGGATACTAAGCAGTCGAATGTCATCATTAAACGCATATTAATTTTACGTTTCGAGACTGCAATCAATTTCAAAGGGGAGTACCTTGGTGATGCAAACAAGTGAAAATTCGAGAAACAGGAGAGAAAGGCGAAAGCTCGAGAGTACTTAGAATGGATTGAATCGTGGGAATTAGTACTTCACGAAAGGAGAGTCCGGAAAATTGTGCCAGAAGCTGTAATTGTTCGGGCACGAAGTACGCCACATAATAAAACTACGCGTTTTACAAGGTCCTAGAAAGAGATCTTGCCGGGCGAAAGAAGGCACCCGCAGTCAATAACGTGCCGTCGAGTATCTACAGACGAAGTACGCACGATATTCGCTGGAGAATTTAATTAAGCGACCAACCAGAATACCTACGAGCCGAGAGCGCGTAGGTTCAAAATATATCTCGCCAGTGGTGAAGTCGATTGCGCGATCGGACGTCACGAGTGTCGCGTCATCGCGAATCAAGACGTCGGACGATTTAAACGTCGGACAGATTTTAAACGAGGATGAGCGTTTATATACTAAATTTATAGAGTCGCAAATCATCTGTACTAGTTCGCGGAATCTAACATTCGCGTCATCGGACAGTGGAACGTGATTTTCGGATTTCTTTCATCACGTTCCTCGATTCGGCAATCGCGAATGTGCAATACTAAACGCTGCATCGGATTATGTGGCGAGGAAAGTAATAATAATAATTCTGAGAAAAAAACGAATTACTGATGGCGATCGATGATCGATCGCGGCGAGATATCGAGTAATGGCTGTGCGTGTCGACACGTGCATTAAGTGAACTGCCAAACAAATTGATCGCGACAATTCGATTGCCGATGCATCTGACGCCTCAAATTCCGGCTTTTACCTGTCCAATATCGTACATACGTGGATACGCGTAATCGCGGCTCATTAAGCGTTTCGAGCTTGAATAGCACTGACCGTTTGATCGCATCACTTTATCCGTCAACGATATAACGGGAAAGTCGGTTTCTGTGAGTCACGTGGACCCGACAATTCCATACGGCGAGAACAGCAAGCCGAAACTGCCGATTCGTTGGAGAATCAGGAACGCGGCCGATTTAACCAATATACGAAAACATCCCGCCGAGCCGATCCGTTCACGATTCCTCCTTATTCGTGCCGATCGCGAATCAATCAAGCGCGACTTTAAGTGTGTCGACAGCAGCAATATTCTGTTTCCGCGATTCGGAACGGAATTTTCTCGCGAGTGTGTCGATCGTGGGCTGTTATATCGTAATGTCGCTGGAAAAGAGAGTGCCGGTGATTGTGACAGAATCGAGGTGTCGATTTTAAAGTCGATTTGATACGAAAACACCGATCTCTCCTACGATCAGCAAGAAACGTAGCTGCTCTCTCTGCGATACTGTAGCGTCCTAATGACGTCATCGCTTCGGCACATCACGAGCTGCGAGCGACCAGATGAGAACAAACGGTGTACGGAAACGAAAGTAGGTATGTATGTTGCGCACGTATACGTTGTTACATCAAGTTAGTCTTTCGAATCGAGAAAAAGAGAAAAAGGATTGGCGAGAGCTAGGAGGAAAAGGAGGTGCGAGGGTAGGAGCAGTCATTTTTGAATCAAGTGAATGATACCTTTTCAAGAGTAGCGCGGTCCGCGGCTGCTGTTTGCCGTTCCGAGTTAAATGGCGCACGAAGGGAGCTATGCCCTTTAACATCGCGGAAAGATCGATCTCGCGCACTCGAAACGTCCGGCTCTTGCAATTCGTTTAATCGAAGCCGAGAGGGATGGAATTAACCCTCGTTTGATGCCCGGCGCGCCTTCCTCGCGTTGCCTCTCGATGTTTGCATTTGCAGAACGAAAATGATCTAATGCAATTATCTGGGCCGTGCATTTGATCGTTGATCAAGTTTTGTAACAGCCATAACAATTCGTGATGTTATAGTCCTCAAAGTTATTGTAAAAAAGATATACAAAAATTTAGCGATAAATTGTTGAGTAGTTATAGTTCACTTGATTTGTGGCTCGCACTTATTTTAGCGATCTTTTGAAGCTTATTAAACAACGCGGAAAATTATTATTATTTTTCCATATAGTTTGGAGCTTTTGTATTGTTCGTCACGACAGTCTGCGAGGTATCGGAAGAAATTTTCTTATAAATTGCAAGTAAATGACGACGGTAAACTAATTTCGCTTGACGTTGACATGCTACTTTCTTACGCGCGAGGAGCTTGGATTGGGGAAACGAAATCGAACGGCTGCTTATTAACTTCGCGTTCAAAGAAGTAAAAGTAGCGCGGAATGCAATCGGCGATTCAGCTGGAACGAAACTCGATTGAGAACAGCTCGAGAGCAACCACGAACCGGCATTCCATCATCAGACGCGCTTTATTGACAAAGGTATTTCGTATTACTCTTTGCAAATACTTGCGCTTTCTGCAAATGCGAAAGTATCAAACCTCGCGATCTTCAATCGCAATCTTATTATTCTATTGATGATAAAATATTTGTGATTTTTCTATGGATAAAATATTTGATGTTTAATCGGTATATTGTTCAGTGATAGTATGTTTCCATTAATATAGATTAACTTTAATCTCCGTTCGACTTATTTTTCATTTTTTTTTATTCTTAAAACTAAAAAAAGATGAAGAAAAAGTTTATATTAAGATTAAAATTAACCCAAAGTGGAAAGCAAAAGTGCAGGAATTACAGTGCCATGAACAAAAGTTAATCTAATTGAATAAATAATTGATATTTTCGAGATTATGCCATATCGGGAAACATTTCGATTTTTGATCTCCTCTTCCTGCGGACTCATCTCTTGACATTAATGCTCTCGTATTGAGCGGACTTACGGGAAACTTTGCTTCCCTCTCATAGAGAACTTGCTCTATAACTTATACTTATGTACATAATTTTCTATATTTGTCATTTATGTCGCGCTGTTAAGTTTAATATCGTGTGACATTTAATGTTAATGAGTAATATACATAATAATTATATAATATGTGTAGTGTCATGTAGCTTGATAGAAGAGATTAGTATACATGTAATTATTATATTAAAATCTCTTTCTCTCTTTGTATGGATTCACCATAATAGCGAAATGTAAAATACAATAGCCGATCCAATGAATAATAAACAAGTAAACACATCCGAGATGTGATGCATCGTGTAACGTGTATAAATCTGGAATAATACTAACTGCGAAATGTGATTAGTCTTGCTTAACAAAACACAATAATTACTGGATATACATGTACATACATGTATACATATCGCGCGATTAATTTTCTTTGCAAAAATTATTCTTTTTTAATAGTTTAATTCAATCTTGGTTTCATTAAAAGGTAGATAATTATTTACAGGAAGATTTCTCAAGAGATAGCACGACAATTAGACCGATCAGAAGAAAAGTTAAATATCTTTACAGTTACGACATTCTCGGCGGCATTAAGTGTCGCTTAATGGCCGATAGCCGATACCTTCGTCTCCTCTTATGTTGGCAACGTACATGCTTGTAGATCAAAATGGATTGGATTAACACTTCGGATAATTACAGTAGCGTTCATTGGGAAAGCAAGTTACAGATGACGTTGAAAAAAAAT
>Ga0157363_1001639_pt1 | contig 18907 bp, 5 predicted proteins | sample AttsexASBM1_FD_111477 | JGI IMG/M metagenome (GOLD analysis project Ga0157363, IMG submission 111477) | Fungus gardens microbial communities from leaf cutter ant in Ribeirão Preto, State of São Paulo, Brazil - Atta sexdens ASBM1 | ecosystem: Host-associated > Fungi > Mycelium > Unclassified ... | reverse complement strand
CAGACTAGAAATTAACATAACAAATAAATTAGTTTGTCACAAGATATTGAATGATAACGAATCAGATATGTTAGTAAAAATTTTTAATTCTACACTGAGAAACCCATTTAGTTGAATCAATTAATTTCTTGTTTAGATATAGGTAAACAAATTTTTAGTTGTAATAAAATAATTTAATTTGAAACTAAACATTTGATTATTGTAAACGACTTTATCAGATGTCAATGTTTATCAGAAACAAGTGAATGTTACAAAAACCAAATGCTTTGCTTCAACTAAATTATTTTATTGCAATATCAATTAATTTCTTGTTTAGATATAGGCAAACAAATCCTTAGTTGATTCAACTAAATAGATTTCTCTCTAGGTGTATTATTTTTCTTATTAAACAAAAAATTAATATACAATTCAGTAACATTTATATTTCCAATTTTTTTATTTTAAAAATGTATAGTATTTCACATATTAATTTGAATTTTAAAAAATTGTAAAATTTTGTTTTTTTCTGTAAACTACAATAATTAGTACTTCTTAATAAAGCAAAAATCTTTCGATGTTATAAATATATTTTAATATTATATATTAACCATTTTTATAATTTTTATCTCCCGCTGAATTTTTCTAGCCTTCCCTGAATTAAAAAGACATTTCTATTCATATATTACTTCATTCCAAATGGTCTTTGAAATTGCTGAAATTATCCCAACTTGTTTCGCTACATTCTGTAAATGTGAATTCTAGTAATTTTGCGTTAAATAAAGTGATTTCGTATGTTTCCATTTGAATTTCATCATTCATTACAACTATGTAAAATAACCGACGGCAAAATGCGATAAACGAGAAACGCGCGATTTTTAACCGTGATGCGTGCCAATCAATTTACGCTGTACGTAACATACTTACGTAACACATAGTAAACTTAATTATAAGGTAATTATGCTAATGCACTGGAAGCGTAGCACATCGTTCTTCTCGTATAAGTGCGACTCTATTGTAAGCGCAAATTTCATTCACATTACCGCATCGGGAGCATTTCCTATGGAAACCTTTGTTGGTATTGCTATTCCAAGAACATCAGCTTTCTTTCTACCACATGTTTTTACGACATTGATTATGAAACATTCCCGGAATATTTGGAACAGTATCTTTTCTGCGCGCTAAATTGCACCGATAAATAAAATTCAATTGATTGCGTGCAGACATTGCTCGTTCGGTACATTAAATGTAAATTTTGCGATAAGATTACGGAAAGTATAATAAACGAAGGAAAATTACGATAGACACGAGATACACGAGATACACAGGTTGAAAATTCGATTCTTGCATACGATCAATACCGTGTTCCGGATTGCTGGAATCGCGAAACACGATATTGATCGTATGCAAGAATAATTCGGGATATAGCAGCGATCAATACGAGAGCAATTTTAAATATGACAACAAAAATTGCAGGTGTAATTTGGGATAATAACAACTTAGTTCTGCGTCAAATCTAATCCCGTTTTGAAAGTGAAGGGTATATGCATGCCATTAATTGAGTGATTATCTGTGAAACGTACCTCGGCCATTGTTATATATGGGCGTCTCGGAATGGAGCATTGCACCGAGAATGCACCCGGGTTTTTATCATCCCACACCGCCGGTGGCTTCCTTCGCGCTGGCCGTCTCGTGTACACGGAATGTAATGACACAAATTTAAATGACTGCGGTCGTGGGCGGCGTTGCTCATAAGAGATCGCAATTAGGATCCGCTGCCACCGCAAAACAGAGAAAGAGAGAGATGAATATTTGGTATACAAGGCAAATATATTATACGACGCCCTTTGCGTGAGAAAGTGCTGTGTTTCCTCGCTCTCTTCCTTGGGAAGACGCGGAGTGCCGTCGATGACCACCGTCGAGAATCCGTCGACGCCACGTAAACTTCTTCGCGAATTTCACATTCACCGCACCGCGGTGGTTTTATAGTACGATACGGCGATTTGTACCGCTGCTGCGAGAAGCAAACAGCGGAACGAAGACGAAGATCTGGCTTTTAATAGCTTCGAGGGGTTGACGTTGCCTCGCGATTCCGGAGTTGCGAGTTATTTCTTGGATCGGATCTCATAAACACGATTGCAATCTCTTTTATTCTATTTCTTCTTCGTTTCTTACTTCGCATATAGCGCACAGATCTTAAATGCCGGAACTAAAATCGGTCAAATGAAGTGATAACCATAGATGTTCTAATGTTCGACGAATGCAGATGTGCGATATTTACGATGAGTTCTTATTCTTATACACTGAATAAAATCTATTAGATCTTAACTACATATTTCTTTGAATAGTACTTATTGTAAGTAAATATTTATTTACAGTGAATGAATATTTACTCAATAAAAAATGGCTAAATTAAATTAATGGTTTCGTATTAAATAAATATGTGTTTATATTTAATAAATATGTAAAACCATTCAAACTATTCAAACTAACATTTGTTAAAATTTCTTTTTCATTGAATCAAAACTTTATGCTATTCCATAATTTATAGCCAAATTAATGCAACTGCAATTCCAGTTTAAATAAATCAACAGTTTATGTGTGTGATAGAATATTGTCTGCGTTCAGTAAAAAAAGTTGCTTTGCAACTTGTAAAATTCTTCAATATGATTGGTTTATACATTTAAATCCGTGAAGAATTAAGGGCAAAAATCAATTATATTAAAAAATCTTACAACAGATTAATAAAATAAAATCTTACAAAGTTGCTTTTTCTACTGAACGCAGTCATTTGATTTTCAATGTAAAATTAAAAACTCAAATCCAATTGTAGATATTTAATGGATCTCGATATTTCATGATTAAATTGATTATGAATTGACATTAAAAGTTCAAATTCAATTATAGGTATTTACTGAATCTCGATATTTCATGATTAAAATTAATCTTTATATTGGTAATAAAAATGCGATGCGATTCTTTTACAAAAAGAAAAGTCATGTATTTGCATATACTTATCTTATATAGATATAAGGTTATCAATTTCATTGGCCGAGACGATAATCGAACACTTTTTTTGTAATGTTTAAATATTTTTTTTTGTGTCTGCCTTATATGAAAGTGGCGGCGAAAGTTTTGCGGAGTCAATGGCCTTCCAACGGATCCGAGGATGCCCGTTACAAGAGTATCCTTACTCGCGTTTTTATTGCATTCACCTATATATCATCGATACACCGTTTACTGCATTCTCTTCTCATGTAATCTATGTACTTTGTTTTGCTTTCGATAAAAAATAGATACTTTCGCATGCACATTCTACTTCTTTCTAATTACGGTATTGTTATCATACATAAGATATTGTTACTATCCAGATATATGACTGAAAGATAATTAAAAATAAATGAGTATCTTAAAATTGAAATAAAATCGAATATCATATTAAGGTCCATTCCTTTAATTTTTTTTTATTAACCTATTAATTAAATTTATCCTGATGATAATGTAAAAATAGTATTTTTAAAACTAGATAATTACTAAATTGATTTAAAGCTACAAAATCAATTTAGTGATTAATCATAAACTAAAACACTATTTTTATATTATCATCAGGTTAATTGAGTTTAAACCACAAATTAATCGAAAAATATAAAACAAAGTCTAAATAGTATATTAAATAAAATATTAATTCTAAGGCATTTACATTAGAGATTAATTTAATTTAAAAACTTTATTCGTTTCTCTTTTATTTTTTATGAGGAAGAGATTAAAATGTCAATTTTTTGTAACTAAATATTAAGTTTGAAGAGGATCTAACAAGTCTGTTCTCTTTGAGGAGTTATCAAAATAACCGATGGCTCTTCATAATTTTCAGACACGCGAGTATTTAAGAATGTAAGGTATCTGAGCGTCGTGATTTCTCTCGGATACAGCACAGATTTATCCGAAAACGACGCGCATCTAGGCAGAACGCCTCTCATGTTTAGTCGGAAAAGCCGCGGCTGCCGAGCCATCGACTCGCGTTAATTTTGCAATCGTAAGTCATACTTCGCAACACGCGCACCCGCGATCCTACATTTAGAAATCAGTTTCCCATAAGTGTGGGTATAATACGCATGAGACTACACTATGTATCGTCTTAGCATACAATTGTGGGACGACACAACGGTGCGGTAAGGATCATCATGCTCGATTTCTTCTCTCTTTCTCATCCCATTCTTTCTTTTTCTTTCTACTCTGAGTTTCTTTTTTCCGCAAGCCGTCATACCGCCATCCACCACAACAATACCGCAGCGAAAACATCTTTTCTTTCTCTATCTATATCTTTCTTTAGTCCTCTCTCTTTCTCTCTTTCTGTCTCCACGATTCCTCTCTTTCGTTTATTCACCCGCGACCAACCGAGCCACTTTCGCGAGAGTAGGATACACTGGGTTACCCTCGCCGCATTTGACGTTCGACAACGATCGTGAGATTTTGTCGGGTTTATTATACGTGACATGATGAAAGTCGTGAAAAAGCAGAGAACTGCGTTTAATTCTAGTGACCAGGTGATTCAGGCACTGATTCGTAATAATTAAGCAAGGATGGATCCAATATAAGTGGATAGTGGATATTTTTTCTTATTCAATCGTGAGACTGAAAATAGATGAATCATTACAGTCGCAGTAAGAGAATACGTTTATTGCAACAGTAATAGTAATTTTATTATCAAAATTACAAAAAAAATCTCTTTAAAAGCAATCTGATTAAAATTTCTCTTGTATTCAACGAAGTTAGAAAGATAATATCGGAATTTTTGGAGATTTTTAAATCTGATTAAATATTTTATATTCAGGATATTTCTGTTATTGGTAAAAGGATTCTGTAGATAATTAGTTTTTCAAAAAGTTGAGTGATATATTATATCGAATCTTTAATGCAGAAATTTATCAGAACTTCATCGTTGATAATGTCTACTCTCTAAATCTGAATCAGCGGATAATCACTGATATCAGTGCGAAGTATGCCATTGGTAATCAGTGAATGAAATGTGAGATCCTTAATTATCTATCTAATCTTTATTATGCGATCTAACTGATCTTTTAGTGCATAAATTCAATATATGATATTGGAAGATTGAAATTAACGTGCAAATATCAATATTTTAATTATAATAATATAATATAATGCTCAAACATTCTTTCTTTTTTAGCTGAACTTTACTGATTATCCAGTGCCAAATATGCCATTAGTAATCAGTCAGACTATCCATTGCTTTAAATTTAGAGTAGGCATGTATTAATTACTTTTAATTAGACAGAGCATATTCATAAGTGATGATGATAATGATGTTTTAGAATGCTAAATGAAATGATGACACAACTATTTATACGCATATACGGAAGTATTGTTGAAATAATCAAACGACAATATATGAAGTCATCGGTAAGATTAATCGGTTACAGATTTTCACGCACGTCATAATGTTTTGCCAATTCTTGTGTGATTGTTTGGGTTAACTTCTAATATTAGTTTAACCGACCTGCATTAAATCTATCGATGAACATAGATGTTATAGGCAAAAAAAAAGATTGAATTAACTAACATACTATATTCTCGAGTGCTAATGATGATGACAGTGCTTTGGAATGATAAATGCTATGATATACGTACAACAGACAATTATGTACGTATACGTAACACATGTACTTATATAAGGAAATAGGAAAAACATAGAATATTATCAAAAGGAATTGTAAAGAAATTGATCAGTATCTTCTTATATTCGATTTTTTATATATCTCATGAGAAACAATATTTTTCTATAAATGCAAAATTTATACTATGTTATAAATATAATATTTTATATATTTTATTTTGCGTCACATATAATTTAGACTTATTTATTTGTCACCGCTGATTATAATAGTATATAAAGCCATTGGATTAATGAGTATTACATGTAAATCAATATGGCGTATTTATGCCGGATATATCGTTGGTCCAGCATTCTTATGCTACACTTAAGATTATGTTATTTTATATGTATGTGTGATGGTCTTAATTCTTCCACAATGTCTGCCGATATTGTTTTTTTTATGTTTTTCTAACATATTTCTTAATTTCTCAAATATTTATGCCTGTGCACGTTCGAGGTCACCTAAATTTGCGAATTCGCTTTGAAACTTCCTTCTAATTGTAAGTAAAAACTTTCGGAACTGCGATTCGAAAAGTTTTATTTATGATTGCGAGAACTTATTGTGGTTTGGGAATTACTATACTTTAAAAAAAGCGATATGAATTTAAAACCGCATGTGATGTTTTATACTTCTCATTATAGTTGGTGTTAATATTAACACTAATATAATGTGAATTTAACACCATGAATTTTAAATCACTGTAATGGTGTTGGTATGAGTACCAAACATTTAAAATCCACACCATATTATATATTACACCAATACAGTGAGAATTATGTAGACATTGCATTAATGTTAAATTCACACTGATATTTTTTAGAGTGTAGAAAATTTGATGCCGAAATGAATTGATAAATTCTTGATTTATAAACTGTTCACAATTTGATGAAGTTTCGTGAGGAGACTACATCAATAATGACAGTGCAGAGGAAACGAGGAAAAATATCGGCATTTTACATTTTCTATATGTTAATAAGGTACTCAATTATTGGTTTCTTCTCCTGTGAATTTATAATCATTCCTTCTAGCAATCTCAACATGATTATTCACTTCTTTTTTCCCTCTATATATATATATATATATATATATATATATACACACGTGCAAACAATCTTAATTTATTTTTATAGACTTTTTTTATGTTGAATAGCAAGATGATATTTATAATTACGATATCACAACAAATTATGGATTTTAATTAAATTCTCGCTACGTCATAAATATGCTTGATAAAGAACGTAAAAAAATGTACGATAAATTTACAATGTCTCACATCCTGCATCAAGCATAAACTTCAGACTATCTAGAAAGACCTTCGTTTATTATCGACATCATGAATCGGCGGAAACTTTAGTTATGACCAAGTTGTGTCTAGCCGCGCGACATTGTAAGTGTATGATAATCATGTATAATCACTCGTGATAACGTCGCAACCCGTGTTTGCGAAACAGGTTTCTTTTTCCAATCTAGAAGTTCTGCAATTAATCATCCGACAAATAGGTATAACATTGTACAACCCGTACCTTTCATAGTTGAAAAAATAAATTTTGTTATATGACTGAACAATAAGCTAATGAATATATGAAATAGCTTGGAATATGCAATAAATAAATTAATTTCTTTGTATTTTCCTCTTCTGTCATTATTCTGAGAAGAAAAAATGAATTCCTGTTGGTTACATTTGCCTATCAAATTAGCCAATAAATTCACGTATGTTCTTAAAAATCCAAGCTAAACGGCGCAGTTTAGCTTTTTAATTAATTATTGTCAATTTTTAATCGATTGCTGACAATTTTTTATTTGAAAAATTATTTTACTAGCAATTCTATTACATCATCTTGTTAAACAAGAAGAATAAATCTATGTATTAAATATATAAATTGATTGAAACAATATGACTTATTTTGACTGAAAAAAAAATATGTGATTTATTTTATTTTTCTTTTTTACATTACTAAAAAAGTTTTATTATGATAAATAAATTTGACAAAAATAGTGGTTCGATAAATAACTGATTATTCAACTGTGATGTTAGCAATATTACATAGATATTATTATATAGACATAATTAGACAAATTCATTAAAAAATTACATTTAGATGAGTTTGCATAGATATGAGCGATTTTATTCGCATATTAATGAACTATTCTATTAATTCTTAATTCTTATTAATTAATTAGTTTTTTATCAATATGTAACTATTTATTAAAGCTAGCTATTTATTGTATTAAAAAGGATTAATTAATAATAGTTACATGTGTACGAAATCTTATTAAAATCATTAATATGTGTCATTAATATTTGAATTTTTATAACGTCTTTACATAAAAATGACAATGAATTTAATGAATTTCATGTATGAATTGTGATAATTAAAAGTAATTAAATCAAATTGTCACGATTGTATATAACAGTCCAGATTATCTTTATTAAATATTTTAATATATTGCGCGAAATTAACTTCTAACTTCTAATCTTTTAAACTAACTGTAATATAAACATCTCTTTATACATTTTTTTAATTTTACAAAATTTAATTAACTTAAAGAATTAGTAATTTGGTTTCGATCTGCAGAATTAAAATAATATAACTTATATATTGTATTTTTTCTTTAATTTACACAATAAAATAAAAAAAGTATCATACATAATAATAAATATCATATATAAAAATACATTATCAGTAACTTATGCGTAAATTACATTTTGAATTTAAGTTCGACTTTTATAAGATAATATAATATTTCATTGTAATATTTCATTGTAACACCATTGTAATATTTCATTGTAACACCATCTTGACATCGTATTGCACACCTTGAACGAACGATCTCAAGTTTACGTGATTCTAATTAATGCACGACACATCGAGGTTAAATATCCGCGCGGGTTAAACGTCTTCGTTCGCGGATCATATCGGGGATCGCGCGAAAAAGCAAGATCGGTCACAATTATCGGCGTATTACAGTTTTTTTTTACTCGGCAAAATTACAGAATCGCACGCTCAGATGCGTACGCGATTCACGCAAAACATACCGGGCGAAACAGACAAATCGCAGGTGCGGCGACCAATGTCAGTCTTGACGTAACGCAACTTGATCTGCACGGCGACGATGATGAGTTCATGCAATGTGAATTGGACAGACAGTTTTATGCACCGTCTGCTTTGCGTCGAGCGCATAAGCACTTTCAGTTACGCGATGACAACGACGAACGGTCAATAAATCCCTGATGATTTATTTTCAATATATCACTTGTTCTCCGTCATCGCGCAGGGCAGTCATCGCGTCTATTCGCTTCTTACGCAGATGCAAATCCGCCGGCTATTTTAAATATAAATTTATGCTCGTATTCATAGTCAGACCTTGTATTTCCTTAAATTTATCTTTAAATGCTTAGCAACCAATGAAATAATTCGTAGAGTATCTAAAGATAAATTTGAGGAAGCCTTAAATATAAGGCTTGACTATGAATATGAATATTAGCCTCGAAGAATTGTGTTGTGTAACGCGAATGTATAATGTTTATCTGCGGAGTTATATGCAAATTTTTCCGAAATTGCAAATTTTTATAACCTACCAGGCATAAAAACGCAGTGATCGAAACACCTATTTTTATCTCTGCATTGTGGACTACATTTTCAAGCCAAATTTTAAAAGATACACTGAAAAAAAGCTATATCAATGCTATATCAACATTATTTTAATTGAAAATTATTTTGTTAATTCAATAACGCTATTAATGAAACAAAAACATTATACTCTTGTTTTAATAAAATTTTATTTGTTTCTCATTAATACTATTATTGTTAATTAACAAGATTATTTTTAATTAAAATAATGCTGTTGTATAACATTATTTTTTGTGTGTAATAATGTTATATATCTAACTTAAAAGAAGTCTTATATATTTAAAATCTAAAATTATGAAATCATGTTACAAAAGCACGTAATTTTTTCCTTTTTTTCTTAGTCATGCTATATATATTTGCTAATTTACGTCTCTAATAAAACGCAATCGTTAAGTAAAACATATCAATATAATATATTATATCAATATAATATATTATAAGACCGTATATGTGTGATAACACAAATTATAGAAATCAAAACCTTAAACAGTCTAGCTGGATCTTAATGCTTTGTATGATTCTTATATGAATTTATATACTATGTATGTAGTTCCTAAAAACGCGTGCGAAATGATCTTTCAATCTTGAAACGCTAATTCTACTAAACTACCATAATATCAGTTAAATTGATTAGCAATTTAAAAAATTTTTTATGTTTATTCCCATCTTCGATCTTAATAATAAATGACATATAAAATCATTAAAAATCTGTAAATAATTATATTATTAAAAAATATCAATATGTTTTTACAGTTTTATTGCAGTAATTATATATATAAGTATGTCTATATATATATATATATATATAAATATATAAGTATGTCGTTTTTTTTAAGTATTAAAATTGTATGTTTTTAAATTGGAGGGTTTTTTTTTATTAAATAACTGCCGCAGTGCTGTAATAATTTTGCATATTTTTATATGAAAAAAGTGATTTGTATAAAATCTGCATAAAATCTACATCGGAAGAATTTTTATAAAAATAATCTTATAAAACATTTATTTTAAAGTCAACATTGACTTCAAAATGTTTCTTGGGAGCGTATTTTTTAATTGCAAAGTCCTGTATGGGAAAAAAATACGGCGCATTGTGTGCTTCATGCATATTAATTTTCTTGCTTAGATTCAAAATGATAATATCATTAAATAGCCAAACAGGCAATACAAATGCGATAATTACTTATTTACTCCATATGTGATTACGTAATTAATTGATAGATATAGGATGTATCTCAAGATTTATTATATTATTACATAATAAATTTGAGGAATAATTTTGCAAAGAATTTTTTCATTAATAATTTTTTTAAAAAATTCTTTTAATATTTTTATTTTTATATTCTTTTAATATCATTATTTTTATATCTGCAAACATTTATTTTGTATATAATTAAGAGAGAGCTTCCTACGCAGTCGATGAGTTATGAAAACGCTGTTGTAATTTTTTATCTTCCATGTTATTTTGCAAGAAATGCAGCAAGTCCTACGTCTAAACAACAAGAGTTCACCTGTTGCTGCATTATAACTATACCGATTATACTAGACGATTATCCTCGCTGGTCGTACATGTTTCAATTATGAAAAATATTCGTAAACAACATAGCAGCGCCGCGTAATACGGGATATTTAGCAAATGATGATAGACAGTTTTAGGACTGTTAGTTAGAGAAACGCATGAGAAGAAGCGAAAAATATTAATTCGAATCCGGAAATATTTTTCCCGAGTTCCTTTCGCAATGTTGAGACGCTATGCTTCAGCAGTGCGTAAAATAATTCTTCACAGAAAACTGAAATTTGTAATTTTATTGATTATTTAATATTCATTCTAATGATCAATAATTAAGAAATACAGAATTCAGTGGAATACTTTTCTATATAATTTATTTATTAATTTACTTATTACTTAATTTAATGTTAACTCTCTAAAAGTGAATTAGTGATTTCAGTGCCACACTTACAACTAATGTAATCATTAGCGAATACTTTTTAGTATAATAATATCCTAATTCACTTTTAGAGATTAGGATTTTCTACAAGTGAATCTACAGAAAATCATGAGAAAGTGAATTAGTGTACTATTACTGAAAAAGTAAACACTCGCTGATACATCATTTATAAGTGTAGCACTGAAATCAGTAATAATATATTAATTTACTTTTAGAGAGCATGTTAATTCATTAATTATTAATGTTAATCGTTGCGATAACATGGAATTTATTACAACAGATTCATTAAACAGGGATTTTAGCGAAGATCGAGAAATCTCGCGGCAGACCGCAAGATTTCCGGTGAAAACCGTAATTTCCGGTGAGATAAATTGACCGGACGAACGCGCGCGTACTCATACTCTCGTATATTATGATCTTTAAACAAGCACAAGGCACAACAGCCTTGTACTAAAAATCCACCAAACTGTTTTAAGTTTGCCTCTCATCTTCGTTTAAATTCTTATCAATGCACGTTCTACATGCGAGCACGTTACGTTTCGCGAAAACTAATTTTTCAACATTGCAATTTCCACAAGAAAGGTAATCTCGTTCTTGTTAATATCGATTATGCGCTTGAATGTTGTTGAAAGGAAAAAAACTGATTTAATATCGATCACAGCAACGTCTTATTATTGATAATTATACGTATTATTATACGTTCTTTCCAGAATTTTGTGGGGAGAGGGGAATATCGAGCACCTTTAATATTATCTTATATATTTTTTACGGAGACGATAAAAGCCTTTATGCGACTAAATCATTACTTTCGTACGTATTTGGAACACTGCATTTGTTATCAGTTCCATTACTTTCTCCCACATGTGTATTTTTATAAGTAGTACTTTCTACTTTGAATGTAACTTTCTTAAGATTCTAGAAACGATAAAAGAAAATTGAAAATTCAATCGTAACCAATTGATTGTGACCAATTTCTAATTCCTGCAGACAATCTACAAAACAAGTAGAAACAAGTTTTTATTACTTTAATTACTTCTGCACTCGAATATTTTATTTATATACACTCTGATATTTATTTTCCTGTCATTTTGTCTTTTTTCCGATCGAATATTAAGAGAAAATGCATGAGAGAAAGTTTCTTAGTTAATATCTATTTGGGCGCAACCTCAATCAAAAACTTTCTCGAAAATTGAGCTTTGACAGTTCAGTTTAAAAAAATTTATCACGTTCAAAGGATACCGAGCCAATAAATTTCGATCGATCCAAGTGTTTCCGCAATTTATTTCGCGCATCTTCGATCGAGGATCCGTTATACCGAAAAAAAATATATTTTACCAACGTATGTAAGTCACACCGTTTTTATTTCGTTGAATCGATAACCGGTCGGCCCCCCTTAGAAATTGACCTTTGCATCAACGATTTTTCATTTTATTTTCAGAAACGTATCGTGAACTTCGCCGGCGGGCAGGAGGAACGCGGAAGGACAGGAAATGACACGCGGGGTCACACGAGAAAACGAAACCGCGATCTTTCCACGCGCGCGCAAATAACGATCGAGGAGAGGTACAGCCTTGAAAGCGGCGAATGACAGTTTCTGACGATCGATCGACAGTCGCTTACATAGCTTAAGCACGCCGACGATTTATACGAGTCTCGCAATCCCTCTCGATCACCGACACCAACTGCGATCGCAAGACAGTTTTTTTTTATTCGACAGAAAGGGAAAGAAGTCAATCGTCATCGTATATCTCGTTCTCTCGAATAAAACACGAAGCACGACAAAGTGGCGGCACAATGTAGCGCAGTGACCTCGACCGAAAGGTGTGGATTTTCTTTCTACGTGAACTAGAAACCAGTGCGAAAGTTCAAGGAATTATTCGCAAAGACACAAACGCGAGGATGAAGACGATGGGCGATGTCGTCGCGGATCCCATCGACGAGAACGATGGCACTGTGCAGCCCTCCAGTGCGAGCAAGGAATTCGGTCAAAGGACTCTGAGATCCTTGAAGAGAGGACTGGGTCGGCTCTGGAGAAGACACAGAGGCAACGCGTCGATTACTGAATACGATCCCTCCTACAAAGTCGCGTATCTTGGAAATGTGCTGACCGGATGGGCCAAGGGTAAGTGAAAATCGAAACAGAATTTGTTAAATGATCGCTACAGATTAGAACTTTATAAATAAGAAAAAGAGGGAATATGTTATTGTTTTATTGTATATTGTTTTGTATACGGTATATTTTGAAAGTTTACATTGTAATATTTTTAAAATCAACTTTGTAAAAATTAAAATTGATATAATGTTTTATTATTGTTGGAGTAGAATAACAGTAGTAGAATAACAATAAAGTAAAAGATTAAATCTCTGTTTCATATACAGAAAAAATAATTTTTGCTGTAGCAAAATTCTGCAAATTTAGCTAAATACAGATCTGAACATAAATCTGTTGAACTATTAAAATAATTATATAGGACGCTCAATTCACTGGTTACTAAAATGTCAAATTTTTTGCGACATTACTCATCAGGCTTGAATTTCCTGTATAATTAAGTTGAAGGTTGAACTAAATTATTTTTAAATTTGCATTTAAAAGCTAAGTTTTTAGATAACTAAACTATTTTCTGCGTATATGAAATAAAGCTTAATTTTTTATTTTATTGTTATTCCTATTGTTATTCATATTGTTGTTTAACGTTAATAAAATATTAATTTTAATTTTGAAATTAATTTTGAGAATATCATAATGTAAATTTTTGGAATACCTGGCTAAATTTTTAGATACTTTTAGTAAAATCATTCTTTCCATTTATGGATGATTGAAGGATAACTGACTAATGTATTTTGTATTGCTCCGAGAGATTTGTAATTAATAATTTACAAAAATAAAAAGAAAAAATTTCTCGTATCATGATTGGACTGGAAATATTATATATATATATATATATATATTATATATATAAAAAATATTGTAGTATTGTAAATTAATATTACCTATAAATATTGAAGTTGATAGTCATTTGATAGATTTACCAATATGTCGTTTTAACATATGAATTAGTCAGTAATTTGATGGGATAAATGTATGCTCGAATTAATTTTTACGCATGTTACATTATCGCCAAAGGTAAACACATTACGCATAATTAATTGAACTATAAATAAAGAAACACAAAAAATATCATGCAAGCAGTTATGTTAAATTGAACCCATTATCATTTATGATAAATAATATACGTTTATGAATATTCCCTCATTAATCCCAACATCATCGCATGATTAATTAAGCTGTATATTTTCTCAGATTTATTATTCAAGTAATTATATTGAGAGCCGGATCATAGAATTTATCTTAAAGTTTATTTGTTGTCATGAATGTTTATGATCAGAAGTCGTATTATTTGCAAAAATAACATCGATATTTTATCAATAATCGAATCGATAGATTCATCGATATTTCGCTTTCATTTCAATCGAGTTATTCTGAGGATGAAAAAATTGGGCCGGTACTTAATTCATATCATCGGTAATTACGCGTTCAAATAAGCGGCAATTAAGAACGATAGATACACGTCGCGTACGTGCGCGCGTACTATATTCTTGATCGTATAGCCTTGGCACATGAATAACCAACCGGAAGTGCGCGATACCTCTTACGAGCGATATATTAGCAAGCAGCAAGGTCATAACTAATTCTGTATTGATATTCATCGGTCGTGAATCTCACCCTTCTCGTCGTTCTTTATTAAGGAGGCATTTAGACACGTCAAAACAAAAAAACTTAATTTTGTGGATTTTTTGTAGAAAAACGAAAAGAGATGAAGAAGTTGAGTTTATTTCATTGTAAAGGTGTATTTTTCTCTTTTTGTCACTTAAATTTTGTTAAAAAATAATTAAAAACAACGTTATTAACGTTTGTAAAATTCGTTTTAAAAAACATGGTATGCAGTGATTCATTCAAATTCTGAAAGCAAAGTGACACAAACTTTTATAAAATTAAAACATAAATCTGATATTTAACGTAGCAATTTTTCGAAATATTGTGTTTGAGCAAAATGTCAACTAGTCAAAGTCAAATACTGATTTTTCATTAAAAATTTTGTTCACTTTTTGATTGTGAAAAATATATATTAATACAAAAAAAAATAAAATTATACTATATAAAAATTATGTATTCTTCCATATAATTAGTATTTAAAATTATAGTAATTTGTGATGTAATTATAATAATTATAGTAATTATAGTAAAATTATAGTACAGTCATAGTAAAATTATAGTAATTTGAATTAGAATCATTTTTATGATAATTTCAACCATTTTTATAGTTATAATAATTATAATTATAGTCATTTTAGGTCATTAACTATACATATTATTACTATTATTATAGCAGTTATAATCATAATTATTGTAATATATAATTATAGTTATTTTAATTATACCAAATATTTTTCTCTCAATGTACGAAAACATGCATTAAAAGTTTTACACTTACATTGAATCATGTATTACAGGGTCATAAAACAAATTCTTTGCTGCTCGAAAGCTTGATGAATACAATAGAAACGAGAAAGATCTTTCTTTATATTTTAAAAGATCCTGTTTCCAGCTATATTAGCCCATTTGTCTAATAAATTTGACTCGCTCGATGCGCTTAACTATCATTTTGTGTAACTTTTCCATTTTTCAGTCGATTTATAACTTTATAGAAACATTCCTAAGAAATCGAGCTTTAAAAAAAGGAGGAGAACTTTTCTTTCGGCCAGAAGATTTCTTTTTGAAGTGACGCAAATAAAAATTTAATGATCAGTTAATTCTTTAATTTAGAGTTTTTTATTAGATAAATGGGCTTATACCTGAAACAGGATCTTTTAAAGTATAAAGAAGGATCTTTCTCGTTTCTATTGTATTCATCAAGCTTTCGAACAACAAAAAATTTATTTTATGCCCTATAGTAGATGATTCAATGTAAAAATAAAACTTTTAATGTATGTTTTCATAGTACACTGAAAGAAAAATGTTGGGTAACTATAATTATATATTACAATAATTATGATTATTACTGCTATAATAATAATAATTCTTTAATTTAGAGTTGAATTGTTATTGATGAATGACAAAAAAAAAGATAATTAATCTTTAATTAAAAGAAATGTAATGTATAGAAAAGTAGTATTTTTACTGCTTGAATTTGTTTAAAAAATAAATAATATTTTATTATTTGTTTCTCAGAAAATCTTGAAACTTTATTTATAACTTTGTTTACAATTTCTTATAAAAGAAATGCAACTCAATAAAAATTAGCGTCCGGTTATTCAATCTTGAAACTTGAGAGAATTACACGCTCGTATAAATATAAATTCATCACTAAAGCTGGAAACCGGCTCCAAGTTCATTAAAAAAATTGTACTGATGAGAAAGTGCGACTTTTGAAAACGCGATTCTTCCAACGAAAGACGATATATTCCTTTTATTATGTATCTTTCTTCCACTTTATTCCATTCAGATAAAACATTTACTAAATCTTATATATTTCTTTGAATAATATTAAATAAACATTTATTTGCAATAAATATTTATTTGAATAGTTTTAAGTAAATATTTACTAAATGTAAACATGTCAATGTGATACAAAAACTATTGATATGACTTTTATTTTTAATTATTATTTTTTATTGAATAAATAAATATTTACTAAAGAAAAAAAATGATAGTTAAATCAAATTAATTTTTGTATCATGTAAATATATATTTACATTTCGTAAATATTTACTTGGAACTACTCAAATAAATATTTATTAAAATCTAATATATTTTTTTCAATTTGTTGTCGCGAAACGTGACTTTCCGGGTTTTGGTCTGCTCCTAAACAATCGCTCCTAAACGCATGAAGCACGATAATGATAACTCGCAGATAGCATCTGAATAAAATTGTATTCTGACACTCGTAGCGGTCGTAGCGCAAGGTAAAAAAAGTAGAAGGAATTATGTGGTGCAATGACCGGACACAGGCGTACACGACATGGGGCCGACCGGACTTTCTCTGCATATCTTTGCCACCGACTGGATCGGCCTTAATCGTCATCAGCCGATCGCCATTATTACGGTTTGCGTTAACGCCTATTCGGCGATTAATTAATTCGTGACTGTCCCTCGAGGTATCCGGTACGTGAGATATCGCCGAGACATGTGTTGCGTGTGTGAATGGCGTACTTTGCGACCCGTATTGCGGCGAGTGCATTTAAATTATAATCAAAATCAGCCGGTCACATTTTGCGCTAAACGTAAGAAATTGGAAGAAGTAAGATGGATGTGCGTAGCTGACTAAACATTGTAATAATATAAACTTGCTCCTTAAAAAAAATATATGAATATGTTGCTGACACAAATATAAAGGAAAGTTACACTTACTCATGTCGAAGTGTTAAGACAGTTTTAAGATTTTCAAATTTATTCGCTTTTTACACCTTTATTTTTCATTTTTTAATTTTTTTTATTTAAAGTCGGAAATTTTTATTTATCGATAAAATTTCCACCGGTAGATGTTTTTTTTAAATAGGACATACATGACAAATATGATGACGACAATTTTATTTTGCGTCAAATAGTGGCGTGGATTATAAATAGACTTCGACTCTTTATCACGACAAGTTTAACCGACATGTTTGTATTTTTGATTATTGCGTGCTGATATATATACGTGAGAGTCTAAAGCAAAAGCGGAGTTTCCGATCGAGAATAACTTAACCACACCAACGTGACGAACGTCATACTTGTATATGTATCATCTTCCTTTCAATAACATATCGTGTATAGGATTAATTTCATTACTTTTTCAAAATTATATTTCTCCTGTTATTATAAGGCGGCGTCCTTATCGGATTGCATTGATTAACGTTGCAACGAGTTGCGACGAGTGAAATCGGTATAATAACAGGGCATATACAGTTTGTTGTTGTTTATGTTTTATATGATGTAAAATATATAGGCTTTCGAGATCTGAGTCTAAAAAAGAAAATATATTGTTTTTAGAATCACCTGCAAAAACTCGAGTTACAATAATCGAGATTGTTAATTTACTGTTAAATTTTTAAATGTATAATCAAAATTTACTGTAAATTTATTTATTACGATTATTATATTTATCTTGAAACAGTGTGCTAAATATTATTTAAATATTTTAAAATAATTCCAAACGTTTTATTGAAGCATCAATAATAATATTAAAATTTAATAAATTTAAAATTAGCTTAAGTTTAAAATCTAGAAAAGATACACAATAACCTCGTAAATTAATCATTAATGTATAAAAAATCCATTTTTGTCATTCTATAGAATGTCGTTTTTATATCAAGTATGCGCATACAGATTTACACTTGTGATTTAAAACTTATGAGGGTTATCGGCATGGCTACACCGAGGTCATGATTCAAGAAATAAAATTTATAAAAAAGCTCCGTATAAAATACGTCGCTACCGGTCCGTCATCGAATTCGCCCTGCTATTTCCAGTTTTGCTCAAACTTGTTCTCGTCGACCTTCGCGTCACCTTCTAGAAGAATAAAAGAAATAAAGAATCATTTTTGTACTCCATGCATTTTTAGTACATATTGAGAAAAAACCAAATCGAGAAAATGTGTTGCATGCGACAATTATTTCTCTTTAATGTAAGATGTTTATT
>Ga0157363_1001638_pt1 | contig 18910 bp, 24 predicted proteins | sample AttsexASBM1_FD_111477 | JGI IMG/M metagenome (GOLD analysis project Ga0157363, IMG submission 111477) | Fungus gardens microbial communities from leaf cutter ant in Ribeirão Preto, State of São Paulo, Brazil - Atta sexdens ASBM1 | ecosystem: Host-associated > Fungi > Mycelium > Unclassified ... | reverse complement strand
ATATAACAAACTCTGTATAGTTAACAACAGATGACAGAGTTAGTAACATAGTAGGAATACCAAACTCTGTGGGCTTAATAATAAATAGCAGAGTTTATGGTCTCCTTACAAGATCTTGTTTTATTTACTTAAGTTTCCTTAAAAATAGGTTATACTTGATATAATATATTTAGGTTTTTTTGAAGTGCAAATTTTGCTTAACTTTACAGACTTTACCCAGTTGCCTCAATGAATATTAGTCTAATATAACAAGAACTTTTCATCAATTTCCTCTTGTTAAACAAGACTAAACTACTAAGCTTACTAAATATACACCTCAGCTATCCTACTAGCTATTACTACAATAACATAAGTATTACAACTTAGACTCTATGTTAAGTAAAAGACACACTCTTATATTGAGTAACACAAGAGAACTTAATAGAGAACTCTATACAGAAACATCTATCTTATATACTAAACTACGATGGTCTGTGCTACTACTTTCCTAGCCTACTCTAAAGATCATGTGTTTGCCTTAAGGCCAACATGTGTTCCATATATTGTTATAATATCATCTTTCCAGAACCTTCTATATTGTTTCCTCATATCATGTGAGCATATGACTTTTGTGACTGTGTTATGTGACCTGTGACTGTGTCACATTTTGTCTTCTTCGTCTTTTACTCTTCAAAATAAGAGAAAATAAAATAAAATAAAATAAAGACTAAGTTCATCATTTTTAATTCTGACAATAAGTGAAATAACATTGTGCAAAGAGAAAATAGAAGAGCAAAGAATGGTACCACCACTTCTGGTAGGAATTGATAGTAGAAAAGAGTATAAAGTAGAGGAAATATTAAATTAAAAAATACTAGTAAGACAAACTAAGATACTTGGTTAGATGAAAAGATATTAGAAGTCTGGGTGAACTTCACTTGACTTAAATACCAAGCAATGAATACTCAAGGTTATAATACTTGATATAAAACATTATAAAAGAAATGTGATTATTGAGACTATTATATAATATCTATCCAAAAACATTACTGGACAAGAGAAGAAGAAATATTGTCTGGTAAAAAGGGATTATACTAAAAGACTGAAGCTATATATATTAAGTGGTAATCTCTAGCACTACAAACATATAGTAGAGATAGACATTCAAAAAGAATTATAAAAAACTTTAATAGAGGAAAATTACTAGAATAGTATATAACAAAGCTGTTATATAGATATGATAATAGAAAATTTGAGAAAGAATATTTGAAAAATTAGAAAGAAATTAGAAATAATGAAAAGAGAAATACTAAGTATTGTTATAGAATAACTAATATTTCTTTTCTTTTTGAATTCTTTTTCTATTTACTTATGGAATAAGTCACATGATTACTGTCACATAACATGTCACATAATATGATATCACTAGAATACATATAATCACAGTTACATAATATATAAGATAGTAAAATATTCTAGTAGAACATTACATTATAGATTTTAGAGTAGAAGTAGAAGTATTCTGTATAGATCAAATATCAAATGTATAAGCAGTAGCCAAATCTAACAGAACTTCTTACTGAGTTTTCTTATTAAACTACTACTATTGTCATGGTTAAGAAGTCACTATAAGATTAAGATAATATCAACAAATGTAGTAGAGTTGATATTGTTAAACTTGGTAAAATTCATTCAGTAGCAAATATGAGCAGAGTAGTATTGTATGAGGAGCAGATTGAAGGACAGAAGTTGAAACCACCACTTCTAGTAAAAATAAATAATAGAATATACAGTAGAAGTAGATACTTAGGAGAAATAGAAAAATCTTAAAATTTTGATAGAGTTATGAAGAAATTTGAAAAGAAGTATGAAGAAGTTTCATACTATGTTTAATTCCTGCTATAACTTGTATTATGTTGTGATAACTACTAACCAAGATGGTCAATAACATACTAAGTAGTCTTATATAGCAAGAGTCTTATGAAAATCACAAGAGAACTTGACAAGAAGTCCCCAATATATTGCTATCCTATTTATAATACTATTATATGGCCCATGTTAGTGATAAATAACCATATCCTAATGTCCATACATTAGCCATAAGTGTACCATATATATATTATGAGATGAACATGTCATAGATATGCACCTTAACATTATTTCCTCTAGTCCTTTCCACAATTTTCTAGGCCTATAACATCATGTTATATCATGTGTCATATGACCACAGTCATATGCCTCTTCATCATCCAAGAAATAAAAGGAATTAAATTAAGAAAGATAGATAAAAAGAAAAGAAAATCAAAGAGTTCAAGCTTCATACTATACTAGTCAGTGTCTCATGTAGTAGTAGAGGTTTCTCCATTGTTTTCTCACTATCTCCTTACTATTTCCTCAAGGACATTCTTGTTATACTTTACTAATTGATTATCCTCTTCTCTCTTACTTAAGCCTTTGCCTAAGTTGCAATCTAAGCTTGGCTTAGGATTGTAACATCTAGCTCATTCAAAATTAACTGTCTTCTCATATTACTTTCTTAATGTTTATTTCTTCTACTTTCACATGTTTAGTTCATTTCTAAGAATCCAACCAATAATTCTCAACCATCCTTGATCTTCTTCAAGTTTTCAATTGTATTGGAGATCAGTTTCATGGTAACAAATAATTCTTCCATGAGACAAGTCATATGTTCCCAAGATATAAATGAAAGTTAGTTGGAGAAATTGTGAATATTGTTTTTGTCTAGGAATTTTATTTTATTTAAAATCAACTGTCATAAACTTCATTCAGCCTGTATCTTTATAACTAGTAGACTGATTTTCACAAACTAAGTTGCACTGGAAAGCCCCAAATGAGGGCTATCTGCACATGCATAGGATGTACAAAAGTGACAACAAATAACTGAGATATCAGGCCATCAGTAACTGTAAAAGCTTTTTTTGCTAATATCTCATGAATGGCTGGATGGATTCACATGATTGAACTTGCATTGAAACGTGCTCATTAAATGGCTTTTAATGATATATAATATATCTCATAGCAATAAGTATTCATAGAGATATAAGCATATTAATGTAGTGACATAATTAGTTACCTTCTCAAATTAGCCTGACATCTGCTAAGACAGATAACAGCCCCCATCAAGTATGAGTTTTGATTATGTGATGGAAACAGCTTGTGCACAGACCATTACTATTTTGTATAAATACCTCTATATCTGAGGATTAGACTTCAGACTTAACAACATCAATTTTCATTATTTATCATTGACATCTGTATTGATCTTAATCATCATTGTCATTATTATTGAACTTCTGAATCACTTCTAAATCTCTGAGAGTGTACCCAAGGTTCAGATATCACAAAAAAGTGAATAGTTCATTTTATAATATCAATGTTTTATTACACAAGGCATAGTGGTAAACCATGGTAACTACTTCATAGCTACTTAAATACAGATTAAGAGAGATTGAAAAGAAAAAGAAAAAGACTAAAAAAATTACATGATTGAGCATGTTAATACTGTTCTACTTTCATAGAGCTCCTATTGTTTTTTACCATACCAATTCTTATTGAAATAGTTTTTCCAGAATAAACAAGAGTTGCTGTCTGCTTAGTGATCTTCTTTGTAGTTAATGCACTTGAAAGAGTAGATACATAGCTCTTCTTTCTTTTTTTTGAGCCTAAGAGGGTTGGTCTTCAAATTTTCTTTACAGTACCACATTATCTTCCTATAGTATTCAGTATTGTATAGTTCATTGCATTTGATATATTTAGACCTATGTAATTAGCATGCGAAAGTCAAGTGGCTTTATTTCTAACAGTTCCTACACTATAGTATACTAGGGTTTATGTTTGTGCCATAGACAGTAGCAATGTACCAACTGACATTGAATTGCTGATTGATAATATTTTTAGCTTTGGTGTTACAATTCAAAGATCTTAAAGTGGGTCAACAAAGAAAAATCTTGTATTAAGGTTAAATACAAGAGAACTCAATAGAGAACTCTGTACAGGATTGTCTACCTTATATACTGAAACCTCATAGTCCGTGCTACTCTACTTCTAACCTACCCTAAACAGTCATATGTTTGCTTTAAGGACAGTATATGTTATACATGCTGTATAATATTATCCTTCCAATGTGACATGTGATCATGTGACCATCTGACATCATACTAACCCTAACCCTAAGTTTCCAAAATAGAAAATAAAGGAAAAGAAAATAGAGATGAAAAAGAAAAAGAAAAATAGTTAGCGTTCACTGTCTTTAACTCTGATATTTGGACCCATTCTATAAGTCCCAGATGTCAACCCATACCATAGCTATGTCAGATTTAGAAGATGCTTTCATAACTTGAGGTCTTAATATCAGAACAATATCATTGAAAATATAGGATTCTTTAATTACTTCTTCAATTAATTCATAACAGGAAGGTTGGTTTTTTCTACAATATACAGAAGACCTAGAATCTTCAAATAAAACATATACTTGGGGAGACAAGGACTAGTGATGTAATCCAAATTAATATTATCATTTTATTTGAGATATTTTTCAATAACACTCATATCTGGGGCTGGGGCAGTCTTGTTGGTGGTGATAATGATGTCTTTGCTTTCCACTCAAATAAAATTGGCAACAGTATCCAATAAGGCCTCTTTTAGACATCTGTTAATATTGGTAATATATATATTAGCAAAGTTACCAATGACCTCAAAGTTATTTGAGCTCATGTGAATTATAACTATAACTTGTTTTCTTAATGGTTCTTTAGTGGTCATGTTGATTCTGGGTTTGACCAAACCTGCCTTGTTATTGTTAACTATATCATTAATTTCAATGACTTTCTTAGTTGGTAATTTCAGAAAAGTATCTTTGATGCAGATGATGTCTTCCACATTACTTCTGGAAACCTGTACATATAACTTCTTACTATTGCTTGCCTTCATATTAAACTTTGACTTGACCAGAATTTCTTTACTCAACTTTAAAGAAATAGAAGAGGGAAATCTTGAAACTTCAGCAGATTTGCTCTTAGGAGAGGTCATGTTGCAAAGCACTCTGCTTAGTAAGCACATAGTCCTAATTAGGTAGTCAATAGAAAAATTTACATAGTTAGGTTCACCTTGAATAATATAACTTGTCATTCTTCTTCATTCTCTTTTAACTCTTCATAGAAGTATACATCATAAGTAAGTGGTTGCCAATTGTCCACACTGTACCATGCTGCTATGCACTTTGTTCCTTCCAATAGGTTATGAGCCCTAGTTGCCTTGATCTCTAGTTAGTGCTTTTTCAGACTAATATCTTATCACTTTTAGACTAGTTATGAATTAAGCTGATTCTGAGTTGCTCTATACCTCCAGGATCCCCTTGTACCTTATATGTGCTAATAGCCTATCACTAGTTGTGTCAGAGTTGCAAAAAGTGGACTTCACTTTATTTTATTTTACTTTTCTATTTTCATTTTCATTTCAATTTATTTTCTAGTTTTAAACTTAAGATTAGAGTTTAGCATAATACTACAAATCACTGTCACAAACTGTCACACTATGATGCTGTCATGGTCACATCATCACATGCTCACATGATACAATAGAAGGAGATAGAAGATTCTAAAACAATGACATCATAATAATGTATGTAATATATATTAGTCTTAACACTTACACATGGTCATTTATGGTAGGCTAAAGTAGTAGAGCATAGACCATGAGTAGTTGGTATATAAGGTAGACCATCTTGTACAGAGTTCTTTACTGAGTTCTTGTATTAACTGTTATGACTCAAAGATCTTAGAGTTAATCAATGAATAAAACCTTGTATTAGTGTTAACACAAGAAAACTCAATAGAGAACTCTATACAAGATGGTCTACCTTATATACTAACTACTCATGGTCTATGCTCTACTACTTTAGCCTGCCCTAAGTGATTATGTGTATGCCTTAAGGCTAATATATATTAAATGTATATTATAACATCATTGTTCCAGATTCTTCTACTTCCTTCTATCATGTCATGTGATTGTGTGATGGTGTGATCATGATAGCATCATAGTGTGACATTTTGTAATGATAACTTGTGACATCATATTAGACCCTAACCCTAGTTTAAAGTAGAAAATAAATTAAAAATAAAATATAAAGAAAATAAAAAGATGTTAGAAAAGACTTAAGTCCAGGCTTCACAACTCTAACATTACCCCCTCTCTTCAAGGTTCCTACTCTTGGAGGAACTTGCTTCTTCTCCCTATATTATCTTGTCTTTTCCTTTCCACTTCTCCCAATTTCTTTCTAATTTCTTTAAATATTCATTCTCAAACTTTCCATCATCCCACCCATATAGTATCTTTGCCATATACTTCCCTGGTAACTCTCCCCTCCTAAAGTCTCTTTTCTTCACTATATCTATCCTTTTTTGCTTCCTGACTTCTACATTTACCCTCCTCTCAAACTCTGCTACTATTTTCTTTGCATTTTCCAAATCCTTCTCTCTTTTCCAACTATCATTCTCAAACTCCTTCCATTGTACTAAATATTTCACGACTTCCCTTACTTTTCTTTTATTTAATATTTTCTCTACTTCCTACTCTTCGACTTCTTCTACTTCCACTGGTTTTACTTCTTTCTTTTTCTGACCTCCACTTGTTCCTTATATTGCACTACTCAACTGACATTCACTATCAGGTGAACTCTCATCAAATTAGACAGTCATAATTTGACCACATTGGTAGATATTATCTCATTGATGGTATATAGACCTGCATATCAGTCCACTAACTTTTTTGCTGGTCTCTCTTTGAACACCAAATCTTTTGTACTCAACATTACTTTATCTCCCACTTTCCATACTTCTGCTTCCTTCCTTTCTCTGTCTGCTTGCCATTTAATTTCTTCTTGTACTCTCTTTAAAGCCACTCCTGCTTCTTTTTGTACTCTTCTCATCCTTTCTGCAACCTCTGTCACTTTCTCTATCTTTTCTTTTCTTCTCAGATCTACTCCTATTCTCAATTCTCTTCTATAGTTTGCCATAAATAGAGACACTTTAGTTGTTGAATGTGCTTTGTTATTAATTGTAAACTCTGCTGATGCTAGCTATTCTGGTCAATCCTTTTGTCTGTAATCCACAAAGAATTGGAGGTATTATTCTAACTTCTGATTCATGTATTCTGTTTGTCCATCTGTTTGGGGATGGAACAATGTCGACAGCTTTGTTTCAATACCTAACATGCCATTTAACTTCTTTGTTATCTCTGCTGCAAACTGTGGTCCTCTATCCAACACTATACTCTCTGGCAATTCATGTAGCTTCCACACATTATTTCTAAATAACCTTGCCAACCCTTCCACTGATGTTTCTTCCATCATTACTACAAAATATGTTATCTTGGACAATCTATCACAAACTACTAGGATAGCATCTTTCCTAGCTACTAACAGCAACTTTGTAATTCAAGTCCACTATCAGATATGTCCATGGTTTTTCTGAAACTTTACTCAACTTTAACTTTCCCATTGGTACCTCTGTCCTATTCTTCATCCTCTGACATATGTCACATCCTTCCACATACTTTCCCACATCTTTAGTTACTCCCAGCCACCAATAATCTTATGTCACCAACTCTGTTGTCTTTCACTTTCCTCTATGTTCTGCTACCAGTATATCATGATATAACTAGATTATTTTCATTCTTAGCTCCTCATCCTTTGGCACATACACTTTTCTCTCCTTTAACACCAACTACCCCTGTCTTCTTCATTTCTTCTACTACTCTAACTACTTCTTTATCCTTGCTTCTAGTTCTTTTTATCTTTTCTACTATATCTACCTCAGGTCCTTCTATTACTACTTTAGATAAATCATGAACTATCATGATCTGTGCTACTACTTCTCTAACCTACCCTAAATGACCATATATTCACCTTAAGATTAACATGTGTTGTACATATTGTATAACATCATCTTTTTCAGGACCTTCTACACTCTTCTCTGTAGCCTTGTAACTTGTGATTATTACTGTGACCATGTCATCTGATGTGACTGATGTGTGACAGTATGATCATGATGTCACTCTGACCCTAATCCTAAATCTGAATAAAGAAAATAAAAGAAAAAAGAAAAAAAACAGAGAATTAAAAAGCTAGTGTTTAGACTTCACATATCTGACACAATAATTACATCATCAATGAAACTTGCCACTTTCCCAGTGTTGATGAGGTCTCGTGAAATCTCATTTATCATGGTCTAAAAAGTTGCGGATGAGTTTGTCAGACCAAAGAACATTACCATTGGCTTAAATGATCTCTTTGGTGTCATGAATACCACTTTCCACTCATTTCCTTCTTTTATCTATATGTTATTATAATCCCATCACAAGTCCATCTTTGTAAATACTTTCTTCATACCTATGTTCTCTACTATGTCTGTAATTAAGGGTAAAGGATAACTATTCTTAATAGTTCATTCATTTAAATACTTATAGTCCTGTACTATCCTCTTCTTACTATCCTTCTTTCCTACAAAAAACACCAGTGCTGTTTGAGGTGACTTTGAGAGTCTGATGTACTCTTTTTTAATTGTTCTACTATAAACTTGTACACCTCTTTTCTCTTCTCTCTTGACAATGGATACATCTTCCCCTTTCTTAGTACAAACTCTTTCTTCATATCAATTGTATGATCCCATAGTTTCCTTGTGGGCATCCATTTGCTGGCTTCCTTGCCAAAGACATGGATCTACTTATGGAGCCTTTCTGATACCAGTTTCTTAGCTTTCTCCTCAGACTTTGCTACTTCTTCTTCATCCTGAATTTCCCATTCCTCTGCCACTTTCTTTACTTCTATTGTTCTTTCCTTTTTCAGTTTTTTCTTCTCCTTCATTTTCTGTTTATTTTTGTTCTCACTTCTTCCCCTCTTTCTCTCTCTTTTCTTCCTCTTTTTGTTTTTCCCACCCTGACTTTCCCTGCTTTGGTCTCCACTGCTTTCCATACTCTTCAGGACACCTCATTATTTTTACTTCCCCTATTCTCCAATTGATCTCAAAATTGTGGCAAGCCAGCCACAGTATCTCCAGGATTATGTTCCACTTCTACTTCCCTATCACATCTATCTCTGTCCTCTCTCTATGTCCTTGATAATAGATATTGACCTCTACAGTATGTTCTATCAGTCCTTCCTTATTGAATGTTCCATCCATATTTCTCACATAAATTGAATGTTTCCCATTCTCCTATTCCTACAATTCCTGGCTAAATGTCCAAATCCTCCACAATTGTAACAGTTCCCATTATTCCTATCCATGTCTATAGCATATAAGTTGCACTGTACAAACTCTGCTCTTTGATTGGGACATACCATAACTATATTTGCCCTCTCAACTCCTTCCATTAGAGTAGGCCTAGTTAGTGTCTGCTGTTGAGGGACTTCTTGTTTCCTTGGCCAAACTTGAGGCTGTGATATCTATTACCATTGTGCTCCTATGTTGTTCAACCTTGGAGCCTGTAGCTCCAGTTCTCATCATCTTCTCAATCTCTTCTTCTCTCTCCTACTTTCCCTCCAGTTTCTGTCCAAAGCAATTGCTCTGTTGTACTATTGTTCAATTGAGAATGACTGCTATTCTGATTCCATGAGTCTTCAGCATATTGTTCCATTTATTTCTCTTTTGAACTCCTTTACTAGGAGCCTCCTTTTATACCTGCTCCCTCTCACTGCCTTTCTAAATTCTTGTACAAATTCTTCTATTTTTTTTTCCTCCCTGTTCTAACCTCTTTAGTTCCACTACTTTTACTCCTTCCTTATCTCCTCCTCCAAATTCCTTCTTGATATCTGCCAAAAATTCTCCTGCTGTCTTATATTCTAGTAAACCTCCTTCTAAATCTTCCAACATATTCTCTTTCTATATATCTGCTAACTCTCCCTGCACATATGACAATATCCACCGAATTTGTTCCTGTACTGCCATCCCTCTCATCTTTATTTGTAAATATAACTTATATGCTATAACAAATCCTGAGACCTTTGCCAAGATCCCATCAAACACTTGTGGCTTAGCCACTTCTGTATTCATTCCTTCCCCTCCTACTCTTCCTTTCTGAAGAGCCTGGAGCTGTGTCTACAGTGCTGCAAGCTTCTCCTGTTGTTGACTTATGATTGTATACAAATCTGAGTCATGTCGACTTATAGTGTATGGTGGTAGTGGTGTTATTGGTATTGAGAGTGGTAGTAATGATAATGAAAGCAGTGGAGTGGATGGTGGTGATTGTTGTTTAGAGAGTATAGATTCTGTGTCAGACTCACTCCCTGATTTGTACTCTGAACTCAATATTTTCCTCTACAAGAGCTAGTAACACTCTTCTTGTTCACCTCACCCTGTCTACTGACTATCTCTGCTACTGACTACTGCCCTAATAAATTCCTGACTAATATCCCTAAGAAGGAAATGCCTATTCTAGATGGGACTTATAGGAGACCTCACTATTTCTCTGTGTAGACAAGTCACAAGGAAACCTGCAGTATGAGGCTTTTACATGAGAACTAACTACCATGTCCACACAAGAAAGTATATCTTTCTATACTAGTAGACTTTGGTATAAAAAAATGACTAGGTTTCCCCCATCTAGTTAGTATACCCCTTATACCTAGGGCCTAGCGATTCTTCTTGACTTTGGGTATGTTATCTGTAGTCGAGGATGGTAAAGAGTAAGAGTAACTTTGTAAAGAGAGCCCTATATTTGGGCAGTCTCAAGAATAGAAATCAAGTTCTAATATTGATTAACTCTAAGATCTTTGAGTCATAACATTAATCTTAATATAAGGTTCCTTTACTTGATTCACCCTGAGGTTTTGTAATTATAATAGGTTGGGTTGAACATTTGCACTCCAGCTAGCTGCATTTGCTCTCTAATTCATGCTAATTATCTTTATTGATAGTAATGGCCAACTTTATTGTTACTATCCTCAAACTTACTGGTCTTGCTGACTATTCTTTCTGGGAAATTTGTATCAAATCAACCTTTGCTCTCATCACATATCCTGGAGTTGTCTTTACTGCTGATAATATGCTGAATGCTTTGGCACTTCCTCAAATCACTGATGTGGATGAGATAGCTAGAAGAAACTTCTTAGGCTTCTAAGCCTTAACCATTCTTAACTCCATCTTACTAGATAACTTGTTAATACATGGCTAGCCTAATACTAAGGCCCTTTGGGCTTATCTTTGGACTCTCATAAGAATACCTAGTCTAGCATTAATTTTTGCTGATTACTAGAGAACAATTATATTTCAAATTTCTAGTGATCAGAACTTTGTTTCTTAAATTACTAAGCTTAATTCCCCTTATATGAAACTCTATGATATTCTTCTTTTCTTACAGATTGATAATTCACTAAACTTCTTAACTCAGTCTACCCAACTTATGCGAACTGTTCTTAAATGTAACAAAATAATCCTATGTACCAATACAATGGCTGCAATAGAGGACTTTGTAGCCTTGAAGCAAATTAATTATGTATATATGACTTCAAGTCAAAATAGATTTGTTCTGCCTGACTCACCTATTGCTGTGAATCTCTCTAAATGTGAAAAGGCACTATACTCATTGTATAAGAGTAAAAAAGCACCTCATGACAGCTTTTATGAAGATGAATTGTTCTTGAACTCTGATATCTCTACTTACTTTATCCCATTTGAGTCTGACTTTGTCAATATAACTCTGGGTAATTATAGCTGAGTTGAGACTACAAAGAAACTATTGAAGTTGCTATATCAAAACTATGGCCAGTATATTATGTCCCTAGTATGCAGATGTGCCTTCTCTCTACTAGATAGATTCTTTAGTCTAGATTGAGAGTGGAAGATGACAAAAGTGGTTCTACTTTTTGTGATAAGTCTGGTGATACTGTCTTATTGGCTACCCCCAACCTTTGGGGCAACATCCAGATTGTAAGAACTTACATTCTCAAGCACAATGTCCCTAATTCTGTAAGTCTTATAATAAGATATCTAGACTTTAAGACTTTGCATTGTCATTTTGGACATACCTCTGATGAGATCATGTGTCATGTCCTTGACAATGTTGAAGATGCAAAGAAGATCTGTCTTCCAACACAGAAATGTGTCTGTCATGGTTACACTCTTGGAAAGATGCACTAATGCAGTTTCCCTGAAAACCTTACTCACTCCAGTGAGCCTCTAGGATTGATTTACTCAGATCTCTTTGAGCTTCCCACCTTGTCTTATTCAAAGTACAAGTGGATAATTATATTTCTTGATGACCATTCCTCTTTTTGCAATGTTGCTTTCCTATACAAAAAGTCTAAGGCTATAGATGCAATTAAGTCTATTTTCTAAATGTGGTCAAACACTACTTTCTATTCTATAAAGAGGTTGCACACTAATAATGGGGGAGAATATGTAATGTTAGAATTATAGTCATTTCTAAGAAAGCAAGAAGTTATCCATGAATTTAGTACTCTATATGTTACAATTCAAAGACCTTAGAGTGGGTCAATGAAAGGAAACCTTGTATTAGGATAAAACACAAGAGAACTCAATAGAGAACTCCATACAGAATTGTCTATCTTATATACTAAAACTCTATGGTCTGTGTTAACTACTTCTAGCCTACCCTAAACAGCCATGTGTTTGCCTTAAGGTCAACATTGTTATATGCAAGTCCACCCATCTGAAACTTACATCTCTGTGGTGATATTATCTCCAAATTATATAAGCCCGCCTTCCACAGCAGCCACCTTTCTCACAAAACATCTTATGGCGGTGCTGCAACCATCTAGGTATTCTGTCTTTCATGGCAGAGATACTCCTATTCAACTTGGTCTTCCATGATGGAGTTACCCTGTCAGTGTCTCAACATTGAAACCTCCACTCGGAATAATAAAGGTTTTACTACTGAAACCCCAAGCATCTCCTATACTATCTGTTTGTATATAAGACTAGTAGTTACACTTTAATTTGCTAGTCTGATAATTGACAAAGATAACTCTTATTGAACTCGATCTCCGGTGTTTAATGGTAACACACCAATCAGCACTCACTTCCATCTCAGACTTTTCCCTATCATCTGAAGTTGCGACCACACAGTAGACAGATGGCACAGCACATAAGCTGAAGCCAAGGTCGTTCCACAAGTCCACATATCTCTGAGTTCATTCTGTGGACTTCCACTCCAGTATGAACCATGCCTGACAAACATGTGTTAAACATGCTGTATGACGTTATCCTTCCAGAACCTTCTACACTTTTCTATGTAACCCATGACTGTGTGACTGTAACTGTGACCTTGTCATGTGACTGGTGTGTCACATTAACCCTAACCCTAAGTCCCCAAAAATAAAAGATAAAAAAAAGGAAATAACAAATGAGAAAAGAGAAAAATAAAATAGTTAAAGTCCATTGTCTTGAACTCTGACACTATATGTACACTAACAAAATAGTTGTACTGAACAATTGAACTGCACTTTGCTTGAAAAGATACAGTCAATGTGACTTGAAGCATGTCTACCAGATTTCTGGTAGGAGTTTACAATAGCAGCTACAGCTTATGTATACAATTGCACACCTGTTAGATGTCTCAAGTAGAGAATACCTCAGAAGTTCTTTGGAAACAAACCCAAAACATCACACTTCTGTATCTTTGGCTGTGAAGCCTATGTGTTCCTTTTTATTGAAATTTGTGCCAACAAACTCACACCACACTCTGAATTGATGATATTTATTAGGTACAAGGACAACAGATACCACTTTATGTACTATACACAAGAAAATACCATTTTCTGCTTCACATATGCCATCTTTGATGAGAGACTTTTTCCTAAATGCACTAACTCCCATACAAAAGAATGTAAATTATATGATGAGTTATTAGATAAAACAATTCCAGAGACAAAGTTGTTAGCACCTAACTCTTCTGGAAAAGATGGACTTGCTCCAGTACCCATTCCACACACATCCATTTCTCCTATCCAAAACAATCCTCCCACTTGTTCTCCTTCACCTTCTCTCTCTTATAAGTCCATTTCTCCCCTACTTACTCCAGGGCCTAAAAAACCCACAGTAAAGATTGAAGAGACAAATAATGTTGACTCTGATGTTAAGATGTAATCACCCAGCCCTCAACAACCTTTGCAACCTGGTCTACAGACATTACAAGAAGGTCCTGAATTGAGGAGATTCAAGTATCAAACTTAGATACCTTTCAGAGAAGAAAATATTTATAGAGAACAAGAACATCCTACTAATATTCTGTAGAACCCTTTATAACAGCTAAGAGGAAGGTTCCTTAACCCCAACATAGCTTGTGATAAGCATGAAAATGCTTATCAGAAATCATGAAGGATCCATCAGAATATACAATATTTCTCTGATAATCCACTGCCCAGGACAGTGAGGATAAATGAAATTTGTTATGAAACACTTAAACACTAATAATTTTATTTGTTTTTTCTTTTATTTTTCTGATTTTATATTGATTTGCTTTTCTCTTTTCTTTTATTTTTCTTTTGGACGATGAAAAGGCACATGACACCACAGTCACATGACAGGTCACATGAGGTGATGTCATAGGCCTAGAACATGATGGAAGAATCTGAAAGATGACGTCAGAGCACATATATACAACATGGTGGCCTTGAGTAGGAAATGAGGTGGACATGAGGATGAAGCATGGACATGAGAGCAGGTTTAATTATTGTTAGCATAGACCACATGTAAAACATATATATAGGACTCTAATTTAGCAGAGACTCCTTGTTGAGTTCTCTTATGCTTTTCCCCACTCATTGCTTAACTAAGAGCTTTACTACTTGTGTTATCATTGGATCTTGTGTCTAGTGGTTGCCACAACAAAATTGATTACTCATACAACTCATCTGACAATATTATTGGGACCCTATTGTGGCAACCACTAATCACAAAGACTAATAGTAGTATGATGAGTAAATCTCTCAGTAGGATATTAAGTGGAAATCACAAGAGAACTCAACTGCCAAAGATAAAAGCAGTAAACTTAATTTATCTTTCTTTTTCTTTTTATTTTTATTTTTCTTTTGATTTATTCTCCATTTTTTTTAGTTTTAGAACTTAGGATTAGGGTTAGAGTGACAATATCACATTGTCACACATCTGTCACATCAGATGACATGGTCACAAGTCACAAGATGCATAGAAGGACATAGAAGATTCTAGAAGGATAGCGTCATACAACATATACAATATATGTTGACCTTAAGGCAAACACATGGCTGTTTAGGGTAGGCTAGAAGTAGTTAGCATGGACCATGAGATTTTAGTATATAAGGTAGACTATTCTGTACAAAGTTCTCTATTGAGTTCTCTTGTGTTAACCCAATACAAGGTTCTTCTTATTGACCTACTCTAAGGTCTTTGAGTTGTAACATTAGAACTTGATTACACTTCTTGAGACTGTCCAACACCAGACCTTCTCTACACTTACTTCTTTATCATCCTCAACCACAGGTAACACACTCAAAGTCAAGAAGATATAGCCGGGCCCTAAGCTTAAAGAGTATACCAACTAAGAGAGGGAATCCTAGTCATCTGTTTTGTGCCAAAGCCCACTAGTGCTTAGTAGATGTAATACCTTGTGTGGATGTGCTAGTTAGTTTTTTATAGTAAAAGCCTTGTGCTGCAGTGCCCACTTATAGTCTATACATGCAGAGGAACAGCAGATGCTCTTAAAGCACTGTCTAGAGTAGAACAACCTTCTTAGGTCAAAATTGCATACAACTTGAGAAAGGAAGTAGTAGAAAGTAGTCAGTAGAATGGTGTAGGCAGGACAAGAAGAGGGCCTACTACCACTTACTGAGATTTCATCAAGTTTGGAGTACAAATTGGAAAGCAGAACCAGCACAGGTTCTGCTTTCTCTTTATATATATCAACACCACCACCACTATCATCACCTTCACCAATCAATTCTCCCCCTTCCTACCATACCATGAGTCAACATGACTTATATGTGATCATCAGACAACAGCATGAGCAGTTGGTGATGATGTAGGCGCAAATACAAGCTCTGATTATAAGAGGAGCAAAAACAGACAAAGGAACAGAAGGGTCCAATACAAGAGCCCATATGAAGGTGGCTAAGCCACCAATCTTTAATAGAGAAGCAGTGAGAGTAGGAGGATTTATAACCACATACAGATTATACCTAAGGATGAAGATGAGAGAGACAATAGTGGAAGAATGAGTACAGTAGGTGTTATCATTTGTATAGAGAGGATCAGCAGATATTTGGAAAGAGAATATTTTGGAGGATTTGGAGGAGGGGATACTAGAATATGGATCAACAGAGAAATTTTTAGCAACAATCAAGAAAGAGTTCAGAGAAGGGGAGAAAGAGTCAGTAAAAGTAGCAGAGTTGAAAAAATTAGAGCAAGAAGGAAAGACAATGGAGGAGTTTGTTCAAGAGTTCAGGAGAGCAGCGAGAGGGAGCAGATATGAGGAATGCCCCCTTATTGAAGAATTCAAGAGGGGCATGAATGCAACTATTAGGAGAAGATAGAGGCAGAATGTCAGCCTAGCTCTATTGAACAATGGCAGAAATGGACGATTGCTTTAGACAGGAACTGGAGGGAGAGTAGGAAAGAAGAGAAAAGATTGAGGGAATGATGAGAACAGGAGGAATTAGCCCCCAGGCAGCAAAAACAGAGACAAGTAATACCACGACCACAAGTGTGGCAGAGGAGACAGGAAATGTCTTCTCAGCAGATGACAACAGGGCCCGCTCTGATGGAGGAAGTAGAGAGAACAGAGGTGGTAATAGTGCATCCTCAACAGAGGACAGAGGTTGTTCAAAGAAACCCCTATGCCATGGATGTAGATAAGAGGAGGAATTGTTATGCATGTGAAGGTTTTGGACATATGGCAAGGAACTACAAAAATAGGGGAATGGGGATGAACAGATGAATAGAGCAAGTAGAGGACAATAACAATAATTTAAATGGGGGCAGAGGTCTAATGGGTCCTAATTAGATCTCAGTAGTAGTAACAGATTTGCAATGCTCTCTAGAGTAGCAGAAAATACATCTTCATGCAATTTGGACAAAGGGGACCTTTTGAGAAAAGTTACAGTGAAGATTGGGTTGGAGAGAATAGATATGCAAGAAGGAATTATGGTGGAGGCATTGTTGGATAGTGATGCAACAGGACTGGTTATGAGTTTGGAGTTTGCGAAAAAGCAGGGGTTTAAGTTAAAAAAGATAGACAGGCCCATATATATGAGAAATGTGGATAGTTCTTTGAACAAGAAGGTCCAATTGAGCATACAGTAGAAGTCAACATTTACTACCAAGAGCATAGGGAGAGAATGAAGATAGATGTAATTGGAGAACAGAAGTGGAAAGTAATTTTGGAAATGCCGTGGCTAGCTTGCCACAATCTTGTGATTGACTGGAAGACAGGAGAAGTGAAAATGACAAGATGTCCAGAAGAGTGTGAAAGGCAGTAGAGATCAAAGCAGGGAAAATTAGGATGGCAAAAACAAAAAGAAGAGAAAGCAAAAGAGAAGGCAGGAAAGAAATGAGAAGAAAGAGAAGGGAAAAAACAGAAAAAACAAAAAAGGGAAAAGATGGTAGAAGTAAAGAGGATAGCTGAGGAATGGGAAATTTGGGATGAGAAAGAAGAGACAGCAAAGTCAGAGATAAAAGCAAAGAAGCTAGTCTCAGAAAAATTCCACAAGTGGATTAAAGTTTTTGGCAAGAAGCAGTCAGAAAGAATGCCCACAAGGAAAATATGTGACCACACAATTGACATGAAGGATGTTATGACCTTAGATCCTTAGGGTTGGATAAAAGAACAACTCTTGTATTAGAGAAACACAAGAGAACTTGATAAAGAGCTCTTTACAAAATAGTCTACCTTATATACTCCTACAGATGGTCTGTGCTAGCTACTGTGCACCCTACCCTGAATGACCATGTGTAAAGTATGAGGCCAACATGTGGTGTCCATATTGTATGACATCATTTTGTTCCAGAACCTTCTACTTCCTTCTCTCAAATCCCATGATCAATGTTGTGACCACATCATCAGATGTGACTGATGTGAACAATCACTTCTAACCCTAACCCCAGAGTTCTAAAAATTATAAAAGGTGAAAAATAAATCTAAAATAAAATAAAAATGAGAAAGAAAATAAAAAGAAACAAAGTCCACTTTCTATGATCTTGACAAAGGAAGGGTTTGTGCTAAGGAAGGAGAAGGTGTATCCATTGTTGAGGGAGGAGAGAGAAGAGGTGTAGGAGTTCATCAAGGAACAACTGAGAAAAGAGTATATCTGACCCTCAAAGTCATCTCAAATAGCACCAGTGTTCTTTGTAGGAAAAAAGGATGGAAAGAAGAGAATGGTACAGGACTATAGGTATTAAATGAGTGGACAATTAAAAATAATTACCCTTTACCTTTAATCTCAGATATAGTAGAAAATATTGGTACAAAAAAAGTATTTACAAAGATGGACTTAAGGTAGGGGTACAATAATGTGAGGATCAAGAAGGGAGACAAGTGGAAGGCAGCATTCACAACCCCAAAGGGGTCATTTGAACCCACTGTTGTGTTCTTTGGGTTAACAATCAAAAAAACTAACATCTCTTCTGGAAGAACTCAATAGAGAACTCTGTACAAGATTGTTGTCAGGCGCAGTTCACACCGGGGTGGAAGTCCGCAGAATAGACTCAGAGATGAGCAGACTTGTGGAACGACCTTGGCTTCAGCTTATGTGCTGCGCCGTCTGTCTGCCGCGTGGTCGCAACTTCAGATGAAGGAGAGGAAGTCCAAGTGGAAGTGAGTACTGATTGGTGTGTCGCCGTTGAACACCGGAGATCGAGTTCAATAAGAGTTTATCTTCGTCGATTATCAGACTAGCGAATTACAGTGTAACTACTAGTCTTAT
>Ga0157363_1001637_pt1 | contig 18917 bp, 12 predicted proteins | sample AttsexASBM1_FD_111477 | JGI IMG/M metagenome (GOLD analysis project Ga0157363, IMG submission 111477) | Fungus gardens microbial communities from leaf cutter ant in Ribeirão Preto, State of São Paulo, Brazil - Atta sexdens ASBM1 | ecosystem: Host-associated > Fungi > Mycelium > Unclassified ... | reverse complement strand
GTCGCGTGCTGGACGCCCTGAAAAGATTGAAACGGACGAATTGCAAGCACTGCTGGATATAAACTCTACGCAAACTGAAAAGGAGCTTGCAGAACAGCTTGGCGTTATGCAGCAAGCCATTTCTGTACGATTACATACGAATAGATTGAATTTTACAAAAAAAAGCTCAGAACTTTTTTGTACACCTTACACTTTTTTGTACACTTGTATATTGGAGGAAGATATGTTTCTAATTAAATACTTAGTCACTGATGAAGACTCTAAATCGAATTGAAATGTACGAATCTCATGTATAAGAACAAACAAAATCATCTTATAAAAATCATCTTATAAGATTATTGCGCTCTAATTATCGCGTTTATACATTTGCCTTTGTTTTTTAAATAAAATTTAAAGCACTCTTACTGAAACTTACAAATGCTATTCTTATCAAGAAATGTCTTCAAGTATTATATTAGTCAAGTATTAAGTAGTATGTTAAAATTTCTAATATATTTATGCACTTTAAATAGTGCTTTATGTAGTGTTTTTAACTATAATTTAAAAACGCAAATTACATCTATTTAGAGTAACATTCACTTTATTGTAAAAAAAATAAAAAGAGGGTGCCTAAAAATGGTCAAAATTTGTCCTGAGTCAACACTTGAAATATTAATTCTACAGTATTTCTTGATGTACCTGAAAAAAAAATATAATATTTATAATACCAGGAATATTGGGAAAATTGCTAATAACGAAAATTGCTAATAAAACGTTATACAAAATGCGTACTACATATGTGACATTATATGTTTCATTTTTTTTTATTTCTGCAGCATCATTCAACAAACAAGAATGAATTGAAATGGATTCAGATTTTTAGAAATAATTGATTCATAAATGTTAAAATTAATGCTTTTCAAACCTGAATATATTTTTATTCATTTATAGGAATTGCATAGAACATATCTCTATGTTCTTTCAATCTAAAAATAATATTAGCTTTTCTGTGCAACATAAACATATAATAAAAAACTATTTTAAAAAATTAAAAAAATTTTTATTAAACGTAATTATTGTGCATAAATACGTACGTAAAATACATTAAAAAATGAGCGTATATATATATATATATATACCTATATTTATGTAGACATTAAAATATATACAAATAAATATATACAAGTCATAGAAAGAAGACTAAAACATAACGTTTCATATGCAGTATATATTTCGACATTGTGTCAGCAATTTCCCACCATTTCTCGATATTACAAATATTATTTTTTTCTTTCAGATCCAAAAATACTGTGATATGAATTTTTTAGATTAATTTAAAAACTCAGATAATAAAAACTCAACATATAATCTGATAATTATACAGTTTGGCATGCACATCTTAAAAATCAATAAAATTAGGCTTATTCGATGCGTTTTTTAATGATTTTATTGATTTTTGAGATGTGTATGCTAAATTGTATAATTATTAATAATCTAAAAATATTGGTAATAAACACACAGTAGCCTTAATTTAATTATTATGTATAGAATAAGCATTAACTAAACAATAGTTAACCTCTCGTCTTAAAGATTCGCCCATTTACGAAAATTTCTGCACAATTATTGCTTGTTCTAATAATAAAGGTTGGGTAAAAAGACACTGTCCACCACAAAATTTACTAAAAATACACTGAATCAATCTTCTTATTTTAATGGCATCTGTCTTCTTTAAGGACTCTGCACAATAAAAGGAACTGGAAACAGAGAATAGAGAATAAAAATTTTAACCTATCAGAAATCATGTTGTGGAATACACAGTTTTTGGTAGGTTAAAATTCTTCCCAGCAAATGAGAATGGATTAAAATGGATTGAAATTTTTTTCTATCCGAATGCGTATTTTAAATATTTTTTTTTAGATTTAATTGGATTCAATTAGATTCAATTGGATGCAATTGGATTGACAAACTGCATTTCCTATTCAAAATTTTGAATTTTGAAAACAATATTCACAATGTGTGTGTTGTGCACAGAAAAAGCTAATATTATTTTTAGATTGAAAAGCACAAAGATATGTTCCATGCAATTCCTATGAATAAATAAAAATTTTTCATTCAGAATTGAAAAACATTCATTTTAACATTCGTGAATTAATATTTCTGAAAATCTGAATCCATTTCAATTCATTTCAATCCATTCTCGTTTCCTGAGTTATTCTCTGTTCTCTGTTCCCTGTTCCTTTTATTGTGCGGAGCCCCTTATACAATCTATAGGTCTATTGTTTATTGCTGCACTCTGAATCGATGCAATAAGTTAAGGTGAAACTATTATATTAGTTTCACTTCAACTTATTGCAATAAGTTGCACTATTGCTACTTATTGTACTAGTTCAAAAAGTACAGTAATAATGGCTCCTGCACACTGGACGCGGAAACGTTTGCCGTGCGGCAAAATGAGACTTGGTAACTAGAATTCTCGATATAACAGAAAAACGCAACCGAGCATATTTAAAGGTTATAATTAATCGATCAAAAAAAAAATGATGACCTGTATTTACATCTGTCATTCCGCAAACGGAGTGCAACTCCTACAACAGTACTGTTTCTACTGACTACAAAGAAATACTGATCTGACTCTTTGGAGACTACAGTATACATATCAAGATTTAAAAATAACAAAACTAGAGTCCTAGAAGACTATCCGTAGAAAAAATGACGGAATCAGAAATCGAGACAGCGATTGCGCTTCTCTGTTATCTTTAGGACTCCAGCGGTAACCAATGAACACCTTAGGAATTGTAAGCTTATTGGCTACCGCATTACATTTTGTCGCACGACAAGCGTTTTCGCGTCCAATGTGCAGAAGCCATAAAAAACAGACTTTTAAGCGATACATGATGCTTGATTTTCTACTGGATTGTCAGCTAGATTAAAATTTTGTCATCGTATTGGCTACGATGCTGTCAGTGCTAGCATAGCGGTGACAAGATTCTAATCCAACAGCAATTCAGCAGGAAAACAAGCATCGTATGCCGCAGTTTATTGGTTGGAGACATCCAGAGGGTGCCGTCCCATTCATAGAACTATAATTAAGACACTATAATATAAGTATTTGCATCCGCCATTTTTAGTTCTTTTCTCATTCTCTTGCTCCTTTCCTCAATCCCTTGCTCTCTCTGTCCATTCCGCCGCTAAACTAAAAAGATTGAAGAGAGAAAAAAAAGGAAGGGACTAAAAATGGTGCGAATATATATTATAGTGCTCTACTATAATATAAGCATTCGCATCCACCATTTTTAGTTTTTTTCCCATTCTGTTCTCTCTTCAATTTTTTGTTTTCTCTCTTCAATCTTCTTATAGCGTTTTCTTTTGAGATACACTAGGTGCAGTCTCGCATCGCACTAGTTGCATGTAAGTGCTACACTCATTAAAATGATGCACATCATGGTGTATAGTACATCATTATTGCGCTAAAATCTTGTTCCCGCTTGACTTCCATTTTCAAATTTTAAATATCACACTGGCTCTACACCACCTCTTGAAAACGATGTAGCAAAATCCCACTTTGTGCATAAAATTTGCACTACACTAGTCATGAAAACATGATACATTAGCCTAGTTTCCGAGGGTTTAAAATCAGAATGGAAGAACCAACCAACTATAATCAAGCATTTTCCTCGTTCGATTGTAACAGGGGAATTATTCGATTGTAGGTTAGTTCTTATATTCCGACTGTTGGTTAGTTCTTATATTCTGATCCGGATTAAACCCTCAGTGGAAATTAGGCCACTGTCTGAGTGTTGCACTAGTAGACAATAATGCCAGTCAAGAGAAAACGCTAGTTATTAGTTTAGCGGCGAAGTGGAGAGAGAGCAAGGGATTGAGGAAGAAGCAAGAGAGTAAGAAAAGACTAAAAATGGCGGATGTAAATACATATTGGATGTGTTTCGATATACACTGGCAGTACTGAAAAATTATTCCGCTATTACTACGCAGCGCGCTGCGACAGTATCTAATTCCTTCAATGACATCATAAATGATAGCCATATTGCGATTATTGCAAGCTTTCGAGGTAAAATAGTTACAGTGCATGGTGTCACTTAAAGAAGCACAACGCAAATATTCGATCCAGGAAATACAAAAATATATACATTATATTTAATTGCAGAAAACATATATTCATTTTATCGAAAATGACTCTTAAATTCCATATCTAAATATTCACTCTTAAATTCCACATCTAAATATTAACTGATGTGTCCATACAGTTTTTAACACGAGGTCAAATTGCTTGAATTGGTGATTCTGTAATTAGTTCATCTTCTTCAGAAGTACTATCGTTCTTGCTGTTTCAAAATTTATTGACAATTTAGTAATTTATCCATGTCTGTTTACACTACTGCCAGTCTACTGCAAAGCCGTTTCGAAATACAATGTTACAATAATGCTGGTAGTAATTTTGGAACGGCTGCGGCAGTGCACTGTTGTGACGTCATGATGGTTGCCAGTAAAAAGGGAACACATCCACTATCGCCCACTAATGCACACACACAGACAGTGTACCGTGGATACATTCCGTTTTTTGCATGAAGCGCGAGTATTTAATGGCATGGAGTGCAGGATTTGTTCCGTTTCTCCAATACACTCCATGCGGTTTTAGTAACGGAACAGATTCGCAGTGAATTCATGCAATGAACATGGATGACAATTTAAAATAGACTGAATAAATAGACTTACAAATGCATTCAATAATTACTGTTACATCTTCTTTTTTGATAAAAGAAGAAGATTTATATTTTTCGAGCAGCACTTACAATCTTATTCTGCAGGAAAAAAAAATAAAACGTTTTACCAAAATGTTTAAAAAAGATGTTTAATATCTATTTCTATAAAATATTAGAAATTTAACACAAATTTTATAGATTATTTTTACATATGTTCAGACACTTATAACAAAATCCGAAATCGATTCACTGTGAAGCAACTTGAAGTTATAAGAGTTTAAAATGTAAAGATTTTAAAGTTAAATTTGAGATACTGTCACTATAAAAAATTTTTCATTTTTTTCAGAAATAATTAGCAATAGAAATTCAAAAGTACATTTCTGCATTTTAGTTATGAGTGAATGATAAAATTCTGTCTACAATCTTTATTATTCAAATCATGAAAACAATACATATTCGTCAAAATCAAATTTCAGAAACTTTTTGCTACAATTATATATACAAAACATCTTTAAAGTTCGTTATTTTTACTTTCCTCTATTTATCTTGTAAGGATATGACTAATGTAAACTTAACGTCTATCATAATCTACTATTTTATATTCAAGAATTTAAAACGATATGAAAAATAGCAGTAATATATCAATATATTAATTTTTCAATATTATATAAATCAGAGATTAAAAACCGATATTCTATAGCGGTATACGCAAAATCGAGAGCCAAATATCAGTATTGAATGTAAATATCGTTAAATACCAGTATTCAAATTCATAATATCAGTATACACATAATTTTTCGGTAATAGATTATATCGTATATATATTATATAATACATGTATATATGAAATGTTAAATCCAAAAAATTTTTGGATATTCTGAGCACCCTACTTACGTATCTTTAACTCTTACGTGATTTTGAATACACTCGCTTCAGTCGAATTATGATTTCAGTTTCGCGCTACAATACATTGAATGCATAAGCTGCATAAACTGCCTCAGCTCGAGAGGTGAGGTCTCATGCATCAGAAGAGGCGGGGTCATGCAATTGACGGCAGGTTGAATCATATATGCAGCGAGTGTGCAGAAGAGAAACAGAACGAACTCCTATGCTTCTATGCGCATCATGCAAGAAACGAAACGTACCCCGTGTTTCCATGGCTAGTGGTAAGCGAACTCATTTGGTGTACTGTACAGTGTTGTTAAGCCTTATGTCCACGATGCTAGAAATCCATCAGAGATCTTGGACAGAGGAAAAATTAACAAATTACATTTGAACAATTTGATCACATGACTATTGCAATTGGTCAATTCTTTCTTCATCCGATAGGTCTCGGATAGATTTTTAGCACTATGGACACAAGGCTTTAGACAGGCCGGATTTTAGACGCATGCGCATCCAATGTAGCTTCAGTAACATACCGGTTACTAGTAAAGATGTCAAATTTTTTCAAAAATGTATAGAAATATATTATACATATGTATTTATATATATGTATTTATATATATTTAGATATGTATACATAAGTAAAATAAATACTTATGTATATACTTATGTATTACTTATGTATACATAAGTAAAATATATTAAAATTTTCAACATTTTCAATCTTAAGCGATTAATGACTAACGATCACGGTATAAGAATAATAGGTGATTCCTCGCCCATTTTTGCCCAGAAAAGCTGTGACGAAATTGAGGCAGTTCAGACATGTAACATTAGAGGGCATAATGGTCTGACATCTAAATGGCCTTTGCAATCTTTCCAATTCATAGTCATTCAAGTAGCATTTCTTTTTATGATTAAAATCTACAGTATATATCCAACTTTCACGATTTTCTTAATTGTCCCACCAATCATGTGTAATAAATGTACTTATAAATAATAAAATTGTTTATTATGTTGTCACTTACCTTAATCCTACTTCTGTCTCTTGAAATTCCCTGGGAAAAAATGTTTTATATAATTATGTATAATTATATATAATTATATATAATTTTTTAAATATATATATAATTTTAAATATATATATAATTTTATATAATTATCTATGTATAAAATATTTTTTCTGAGGCTTATGAGGTTAGGTGTTATATTTATTAAATGTTATACTTATACGCCATCTGCTGTTCAACTACGGAATTTCTTTAGGAAAATCACAGTGATTTTATATGAGTGGAATCACTTATTATTACACCATTCTCGAGTTTGATCTGGTTTATTCTGTTCTCCTTGTTTTTACTCTATGAGGTAGTCCTACACATAACTGTATAACTTATGCTTGAATTTTAACCCGTCAATTTGCGTCAGTTTCTCCGACCATGGTTGTCTTCATCTATTGAATCTTGTTTGAAAAGTGCTGACGGGCGATGTCATAAGCCACGTAATATTTTCGAATTCTAGAGGAGGCCGCGATTCGCGGTGCTATTCTTAAGGAATTGTTCAGGAAAAGAAATTGATGTCGTTTCTGTTACTTAGGTGAGTGATCTTATACTATGTAATTTTCCTCAGCTTGTATTACTCAGCGACTCGGCTCACCGGATGCCTGTGTAATATCCTCAGATTCGCAAGAAAGAATTGCGTAGTAATAGAGAAGGTGGCGAAAGATGTTGATCAGCAGCCAGCCGTGCAATCTAGTCAGATATATTGTCATTCACTAGCTTGTTCCAATGTTGACACATTGAAGGACAAGCATTGAACGAACGTGGATTTCGAGCTGCCGCGTGGGGAGTGGGGTGATGATGCAAAATAATTCCAAGACCAGAGAGATGTTTATCGTCCGAGCCTTGGAAAAGATATTGGCTGATCGAGATGTCAAAAGATCACACCTCTCACAGCTCAGGAAATCCTGCGAGTCTGCGCTTGGTAAGGAAAGACTTAGCAATATATGCAACTTGTAATTATAAGTAACACTGATGACTAAATTTATTGTTTTTATATTTCTATCTTGCAGAGGATCTCCGCAATGAGATCAAAGATGTACCAGCTGTACAGGGTGAAGAGGTAACCTCAAATGCCCTTCCACAACCCAAGAATGACTCAAATGTTATTACAGCTGAGAAGTACTTTCTGCCGTTTGAGTTAGCATGCCAGAGCAAGTCACCACGTATCGTAGTGACAGCACTGGACTGCCTGCAGAAGTTAATAGCATATGGCCATCTTACTGGCAATGTACCTGACTCGACGGAGCCTAATAAGCTGCTGATTGTACGCATTGTCGAGACAATTTGTGGCTGCTTTACTGGTCCACAGACTGACGAAGGTGTACAGCTGCAGATTATTAAAGCCCTGTTGACTGTGATGACAAGCCAGCATGTGGAGGTGCATGAGGGTACAGTACTGTTGACAATTCGTACAGTTTACAATGTTTATTTGGCATCACGTAACCTGGTGAATCAGACAACAGCACGCGCAACCCTTACGCAGATGATTAATGTGATCTTTGCACGAATGGAGACTCAGGCAGAGGAAGATAATATAAGAATCGATGGAGAGCATCAGCAGGAAATTCCTATCATAGTGAATGGTGAAACTGAAACCGAGTTAAGTTCAGAAAATGTTCCTGGTAATGATTCTGTTGATCTCCAAATAATTGTCAGAGGTATCCTTGATGATGTAGTGAAATCCGTGGTACCATTGGAAGAGGAAGTCAATCTGGAAAATGGCAGTCCTGAAGACAATGGTGATGAGACAGTCGCTGAAAATGACAACATGGTAACTGCCAAATTCACTCATGTGCTGCAAAAGGATGCATTTCTGGTGTTTCGTGCTCTGTGCAAGCTCTCTATGAAACCACTGCCAGATGGCACACCTGATCCAAAATCACATGAGCTCCGTTCCAAGATCTTGTCGCTTCAGTTGCTTCTGGGTATCCTGCAGAATGCCGGTCCGGTATTGCGTTCCAACGAGATGTTCGTTATCGCCATTAAGCAGTATTTGTGCGTTGCACTGTCAAAGAATGGTGTGTCTTCAGTGCCAGAGGTGTTTGAACTATCATTGGCATTGTTCTTGGCGCTGCTTGCACGCTTCAAGATGCATCTGAAGATGCAGATCGAGGTATTTTTTAAGGAGATCTTTATGAACATCCTCGAGACTTCTAGCAGCTCCTTTGAGCATAAATGGATGGTCATACATGCACTTACGAGGATCTGTGCAGATGCTCAGAGCGTCGTCGACATCTATGTTAATTATGATTGCGATCTTTCGGCAGCGAATCTCTTTGAAAGGCTTGTGAATGATCTTTCTAAGATTGCTCAGGGTCGTCAGGCTTTAGAGTTAGGTGCGTCACCAAATCAGGTACGTTATAAGCGTGAAAATGACAAGATAGATATATGTATCCAGTATTTTTTTTCATAGAGTTAAGAGTTATCAATTTTATTATCACATAAACAATACTGTTTTATGCTAATGAAGTGCTGTTTTAGATATTTCAGAGCTCAGAATATCTCTTTTGTATCTGATTTTAAATGAAAAAATATTAGGTTTTGTAAATTATAATTTTCATTTTTTTCCTAAAAAAAAGTAAACAAAATATAATAACAAATTGAAGTAATAATTAGTTTAAGAACTCTTTTAATTAATAGAATAAAGAATAATATAAATCACAAGTCATTAGGAGTCAGCGCTAGAACAATATTGCGCAAAAGTATAATAATAATATAAATATAATATACAATAATATAAATATACATAAATTTAATTGATTCTTGTTCACAATAAGTTGTTTAGCATCGATTAAATTTGTATATTTATATTATTGTATATTATAGTTTTGCGCAATGTGATTCTAGCGCTGACTCCTATCGCCTCATGATTTATATTGTTCTTTATTCAAGCAAAATACAGTTATTAAGACTTTATGCAAAATTTTGCAAAAATTTTTCTTTATGCATCAAACTCATTCAAAGCTTTAATTAATAGAAGTTTCAAAAATTTACATGGTCGATATTTGATATAATAACGGAAAATATATTGATCAAAAGTAAAGTTGTATTTCTTTATAATTAAAAGTGGAAGAGTGAATAAAAAACTTCGAGAATTTGTTTAAATCTTCCTTCTTTCCTGGATATGCCCATTATTTAGTGAATGTTCTTCAACAAAACGATATCTAAATTAATATAATATTTTGTCCTTCCAGGAGAAATCTATGCGCATCCGTGGTCTCGAATGCCTTGTATCTATTCTGAAGTGCATGGTGGAGTGGAGTCGAGATCTCTATGTGAATCCCAGTGTACCGGCAGACCAACAACCGTTGTCAGATTTACCAGATACGGCGCCAGAAATCCCATTGCCACGTTATGGCAGCGCCGGCAGCCTCTCGTCGGCCAATTCCAGTTTAATCGGTAATAAGGAGATACCGGATTCGCCAGAGCAATATGAAGTGCAGAAACAACAGAAAGAAGTATGGGAGACTGGTATCGAGATCTTTAGCCGAAAGCCTGGCAAGGGCGTGCAGTATTTGCAGGAACAAGGATTGCTTGGTACTTCGCAGGAGGACGTAGCCAGGTGGCTGCACCTGGACGAGCGGCTCGATAAAACCGCCATTGGGGATTTTTTGGGTGACCATAATCATAATCAAGTAATGAGAAGAACAATTACAATTAATAGATTATATTAATTGAATCAATGAGTGCAGAAAGGGGACAAGTCATTTATCAAATTTTTTTAGTATTAACAAAAAACTGTTTAATTTTAGTTAGTCCAGGAAAACTAACAAAATTACTTTAAGAAAATTAATTTAAATATGACATTTAATAATGTTTTTGAAACATTATGAATTCCTAAAATGCTTGTTTATTAAATGAAAAACTTAAACTTCAAGATTGGATTCACTCTTTTTGCACTCAATATCCCTTCTGCATTAAAAAAATTTAAATATAATGCGCTATTAAGATACTTTACTTATCTGAAATTGTCTCTTTGTATGTTAAAAAAATATAAGATAATTTACACAAAATAATTTCGAGTTAAAGCATTGACTATTAAAAAATCTTTCTAATTGCTTTTTAAATTTAATCATTGATCATTCAAAAATCTCAAAAAAACTATATTTTGACGAGATGTAACTTTTCAATTTTTCCAATCTTGCAAGCCTTGTATTTATTTCCTTTTTACACTCATTTTTCATTTTCAACATCTACTTTATGCCCTTGAAAACTTGAGAGTATTTTGTTTGCACCAAAAGCGTAAGATTTAAAATTAATGGAAAGAAATTTATTTTCGAAAAAATTGGACTCATTTCTTTTCTGCACACTTGCCGATTCAATTATACGTAAATATAAATACGTAAATGATTTGTCAGTTCTGATCACTTTATGATTGCGTGATAATTATGTTGATAATTAATTTAGACAGTGACTAATTTTGTATACCGTTTATTGCAGGTAATGTACCATTATATTGACCAAATGAATTTTGCCGATCGCGATCTAGTAACCGCGCTCAGATATTTCCTGGAAGGCTTTCGGCTACCTGGCGAGGCACAGAAGATCGACCGATTGATGGAAAAGTTTGCTAGTCGCTATTGCGAGTGTAATCCTAATAACGGTCTTTTTACGAGCGCGGATACAGCTTATATTCTTGGCTTCTCAATCATAATGCTGACCACCGATTTGCACTCGCCGCAGGTTAAGAATAAAATGACCAAAGAACAATACATTAGGTACGTTCAGTGGTTTTTTGTGTTAATTATAATTTACAACAATTTAAATTGTGAGCAGTAAACTTTAAAATTCAGAACATTCTTTAGAAAAATTTTTATGACCAGTGTCATGTTCGAAAATGTCGACAGTTGCTACGAGAATATGCAATAAAAAAAATAGGAATTTTTAAAAATATAAGATAGCTTCCACCTGACATTAAAAACTCAGTCCGAGATCAAATTATTATATCTCTAATATAAATAATACTTAATATAAATAATACTTTTAATAATATTCAGAATCCTGAAATCTATGAATTAAATACCAGTAGCAAGGTAGCAAGAAAGTTTCTGAAAAAACAGTTATAAAAATATTTAATATATAATAATTTATGATATTATAAAAATAGTAATTGTGCTCTCTATGTATTTTTTCATACATATCTTTTTAATTATAAAAAGTCTTTTCTTATTCTTTTTTTTCATTCATCAGGCTTAATCGGCGCAACAGTGACAATGAGGATCTTCCTGAGGAATATTTGTCTAGGATCTACGACGAAATTGCCGGCAACGAGATTAAGATGAAGTCGAATCCTAATAATAGCCGGCTTGCCGGAAAACAGTTGATTTCTAGTGAAAAAAAGCGACGGTTGTTATGGAACATGGAAATGGAAGTAATTTCTACGGCGGCGAAAAATTTGATGGAATCTGTCAGTCATGTTCAGGCACCGTTTACTACAGCGAAACATTTGGAACACGTGCGGCCGATGTTCAAAATGGCCTGGACGCCGTTTCTCGCGGCCTTCAGTGTTGGACTTCAAGACTGTGATGATCCAGAGATTGCGTCGCTCTGCTTAGATGGTATCAGGTAAGAAGAAAACATAGAATGAAGAAAGACAGATTTAAAACATGCAACTTTCGTTGTTTTATATTACTTATGTGTTATTTTAGATGTGCCATTCGTATCGCCTGCATCTTTCACATGAGCCTCGAACGCGATGCCTATGTACAAGCTTTAGCGAGATTCACTTTGTTGACAGCCAACTCCCCCATTACTGAAATGAAAGCGAAGAACATCGATACTATCAAGACTCTTATCACAGTAGCTCATACCGACGGTAACTACCTAGGCAATTCATGGCTCGATGTCGTTAAATGCATCTCCCAGCTGGAATTAGCACAGTTGATAGGCACTGGAGTACGGCCACAATTGCTGGGTCCACCGTCAAAACCGCACTTCCCCTCGCCATTAGCAAATTTCGGCAGTCTCGCGCACTCTGTCAATTCACACCAAACCAACAATCTCAATCTGAGCTCTTTGGATCCTAGCGTGAAGGAATCCATTGGCGAAACTAGTTCGCAGAGTGTCGTCGTAGCCGTTGATCGTATCTTCACTGGCTCGACGAGACTCGATGGTGATGCCATTGTCGAATTCGTCAAGGCTCTCTGTCAGGTATTTCTTTCTTAAGTTCAATCAATGATTTTTACATGAATATGAAATTATATAATAAATGTTTAATAAATAATTTTAGGTATCCCTTGAGGAGTTAGCACACCCCACGCAACCGCGCATGTTTTCTCTTACGAAGATCGTTGAAATTTCATACTACAACATGGGTCGTATTAGGTTGCAGTGGTCTAGAATCTGGCAAGTCCTCGGTGATCATTTCGACAGAGTGGGATGCAGTCCTCGACAGGATATCGCGTTTTTTGCGGTGGATTCTCTGAGACAACTAGCTACCAAGTTTATCGAAAAGGGCGAGTTTGCCAATTTCAGATTCCAAAAAGATTTTCTTAGGCCATTTGAACACATCATGAAGAAGAATAGGTAATTTGATTCTTTTAATTAATTAATTTTGATTAATTTAATTTAATTGCAATTATATAAATTGTATAATCCGACCTGTTATAATTTATGTAAAACATTTTTTATAACATAAATCATCAATTTATTAGGATATGTTAAACGTTTATAAAAGTTTTACAATATATTCCAAATTTTAATATATCCAACAATTGTTTAATTATGATGTAATTAATTAAATGTGATTTAGATCGCCTGTGATTAGAGATATGGTTGTGAGATGCGTAGCGCAGATTGTTCATTCGCAAGCACCGAATATCAGGTCCGGTTGGAAGAACATTTTCAGTGTTTTTCATCATGCGGCCAGCGATCGTGATGAATCTGTGGTCGAGTTGGCCTTTTCCATGACTGGCAAGATTATTAGTGAGTTACATTTTTACTTTAAGACAGTTTAAGAGATTAGTGACTATGTTTTTGTCTATGATTTTTCTCTTTAGTCACAATTTAAATTGAAATATTTTAAACAGATAATGTGTGTGTGTTAATTCTGTAGTCATTATATCATTATAGGGTGAGTACATAAAAAGTCTCGGACTGATGAAATATAAAAACTCAAAAATAAAAACATTTTCAGGAAAAATGATTCAGATAAAAGTTTTAGGGTTTAAAAAGATCTATTTATTGATCACATTTGTTTGATCCTGAACAACATTCAATAAGCGTCATTTTAACCATCGATCAGATACTTTGGATAATGCTAACTCATTAAAACTTGAAACTTGAACTTAATGAAAATGAACTTATTGCAGTCTTTTAAAAAGTTCTTGACATCAGCTATTAAATTATGGAATAAAAAATAAGGTGTTCTATTAAAAAAAAATCAATGTTATCCTTGATCTGACATTTAACCGTTCAAGGTCAAATAGTGATTAGTAAATAGATTTTTTAAAACCCTACAACAATAATATCATTTTTCCTAAAAATGCTTTGTTTTCGAGATATTTTACCAGTTCGGGAATTTTTATTTGTACAATTTGAGTGTAATTTTTTCTTAGACGAGTTATATGCAGAGGACTTCAGTATTATGGTGGACTCTTTCCAAGACGCCGTCAAATGTTTGAGCGAATTTGCGTGCAATGCGTTTTTTCCGGACACTAGCATGGAGGCGATTCGGCTAATACGTTCCTGTGCTTCTTATATTGATGCAAATCCCAATTTATTTGCCGAGGGTATGATGGATGAAAGCGGAATGGTCTCTGAAGAAGATCGAGCTTGGGTATCGTTATCTTAGCTTGTTTATTAACATTAATTGCTTGACGCAATTGTTATCTTCTTATTCTTTTTTTTTTTAGGTGAGAGGATGGTTTCCGCTGCTGTTTGAATTATCCTGTGTTGTGAGCAGATGTAAGTTGGATGTTAGGACACGCGCGCTGACAGTATTATTTGATGTCGTCAAAACTCATGGTGCATCCTTCAAGCCTCATTGGTGGAAGGACCTCTTTCAGGTTCTTTTTAGGATCTTTGATAATATGAAGTTGCCTGAACAGCATACCGAAGTTCGTATAATTTCCGAGTTTAAAAAAAGAAAATAAATGCACCTCTTCTGATATTATTATTGAACACCTAAATATTTAAATAATCTATTAAATGTTGCAGAAAGCTGAATGGATGACAACAACGTGCAATCATGCACTGTATGCCATTGTGGATGTATTTTCACAGTTTTACGATATCCTGGGTCCTTTGTTACTAGAACAGCTCTATTTTCAGCTTCTCTGGTGCGTTCAGCAAGATAACGAACAGTTGGCACGATCGGGCACCAATTGCTTGGAAAATCTGGTCATTAGTAACGGCATCAAATTTGATGAGCAGACTTGGCAGAAAACTTGTCAATGTGTCTTAGACATTTTCGAAAGCACTTTACCATCTGCGTTGCTCACATGGAAACCACATTCACCAAACAAGGAATCGGACCTTGATGTGATTACCGGTGAATCCGATGGTTTTCATGTTGGTATTTTGAAGAGGAGCAACAGTGCACAAAGCTTAAATACTGAGATCTTGCCGAAGGCAAAGCTTTTCTCCGCGTTGCAAATTAAGTGCGTAGTCCAGCTTGAGTTAATACAGACTATTGACAACATTGTTTTTTATCCGGCGACATCGCGCAAGGAGGACCAGGAGAATTTAGCGCTCGCGCAAGCCGACATGTTGAACGGCAAATCGTCAGAGCTTGTAAAGTGAGTGTCCTGTCACTGCGTCAATATTTTAAAATTGTATAATATACAGTTTATACGGAATGCAAATTGCTTTTAGAGCTGGCGCTGATCAGCAGAAGGAGGAACAAGGCATGTACTGCGCTCTGACAACCAATCATCTTCTGCAGTTAGTAGAATGTCTCCTACGGTCGCATCGCTTCGCTAAGAGTTTCAATTCGAATCATGAGCAACGCAATGTGTTGTGGAAGGCCAGTTTTCGTGGCAACATGAAACCGAATCTATTGAAGCAGGAGACGCAATCGCTTGCTTGTGCACTGCGTATTCTCTTTAAGATGTATAGTGATGAGGCGCATCGCACAGATTGGTCCAAGATTGAGGCGCGACTGGTTGAGGTAGCATGCGAAGCTCTGGAGTATTTCCTGGCGCTCGCCAACGAGGCTCATCGCGATGCCTGGACCCCGATTTTGCTGCTGCTACTCACCCGAATCATCAAGATGAATGATCATCGCTTCGCGATTCATGCCTCCACCTGCTATCCCTGCCTCTGCGAGGTTATGTGTTTCGATCTCAAGCCCGAGCTCAGATCGATACTGCGCAGATTTTTCCTCAGGATCGGACCAGTCTTCAGAATTACACAACAGTAGTGACGGATTACCGGACAGGTATTCAGGATCGTCTCGAATAGAGTCGATTGATTGACCGCAACATCGCTCGTAAAAGAGACGATATTGCATACCCGTCTCTATAGCGATAGGATTGTAATTAAATGTAAAGCGCGGTTAGATACTTTAACTTGTGTTGAATTATTTATGTACGATTCAACGACTTTCACATATATTTGTATACTGCATCGAACTTTCTTAGCATGTCTTTTTTATATAGCATTGCACATAACTCTAAATGTGATTCGGATTTTATCATGTCTATTTAATGTACATACATATTCGTAATATATTAATTGCATTAAATTGAGCACATAATGATTATGATATTATTAATCAATAAACTTGTAATATAATTGAATGTTTTATTCATTATTATTTTATTTATATTAAACCATTAATAAGTAATGTTGATATTCTCACACAATTAGCGCTAAATATGCGAATACACATTATACTTCACAAAACGTTTGTCGCAAAAATCGTTGGATCGTATATGAACGATTTAATATCACATGTACACATGCATCTATGTAATATAAATAGAGTGTATATATATATATATATATATATATATATATATATACATATATATGAGAAATGATGCGGAAGGTTGGCAATTGGCAAATGTATTTTCATTCAATCAAAAGTCGTTTATAAGATTTAGGATTCAAGTGTGATAATTATTCTTGCAGAATTTTTAATGTCACATGCTTTTAATTCATCAAGCCCAGACGACTTTTATTTTAAATCCTTATAACTCAAAATTTCTGATCAAAATTTTTGGACAGCAATTAGTATTTGAGGATAAAAAAAGTTGCTCTTTCCACAAATCTATCAGTGATGGATAAGATATCTGAAAAAATAAATATAAAAATGGAGATAATGAAAAAGTAAATGATTCTTTTTAAGTAGAATATATCATCAATATCAGGGTTCGATAAAATAACTGATACGACTTATTCGAAAAAATATATATAAAATTGGTTCCAAGAACTTATTTAAAATATATATTTGAAATGAGACCGAGTTCTGATCAATACAAATATTATTTATGTAATCTATAATAATTATTAGAGATACATTGGATCATAAAATTATCGGATATCAGATATTCGATATCACATTCTCTCGGATATTCAATATCACATTCTTTCAGATATCCGATATCACATTCTTTCGGAATCTATCCGGTCGGATTTCTCGAACAAGGCTTCTAAAAAAAAAGAAAAGCAAGAGGAAAATAGTGGCAATAATTTTCTTTATCTTCCCAATGTGAAAAGAAAAAGAGAAAAAATGAATTGTGCAAGAAGTTTAGCTGAAAAGAATAAAATGCTGCATTTAATGACACAAACTTTCACAAATATAAAATTTCAGCCGAATCTATATTATATTATAGGATACTAATGATATTCAACTATCCGACCGGATAGTAAAAAAAGTATTCGATACAGGATACTTTTCGGATATTCAGAGCATCTCTAACAATTGTATTGATTTATTCTATTAAAAGAATAGATGAAATCATTTATTAAATATGTCGGTAAAAAAGCAATCGCTTTTTTTATCTCAACTTTTAATCTTTGTATTTTTTTTCCGGATCTCCCAGTTCATTGTAAATGAGATTTTTGGAAAGAACAATTTTTTTTACTTCTAAATACCAGTTACTATTTCAAAATTTGGATTAAGACTGAGTTACAAGATTTTAAAGCAGAAAAGGCTACATTACTTTACTTGAAATTTAATAGGTTAATGCTGTTTTGAAGAAAAAAAAAATCATTAACTGAATATACATCTATTAATGAGAAAGTCTGATTTAAAGATCTGACAATTAATCAAGAGAGTACCGGATATCATTTTCGTTGGCTGCTAATTAATTTAGTTTATTTTATTAAATTATTTTATTTAAACATGCGATAAAAGTTGAGAAAGAGAGAGAGAGAGAGAGAGAGAGAGAGAGAGAGAAATGCTGTTGTCAATACGTAGGAAATCTCAAGACACCTGGAAAAAAATGTTATCAACATTAGAATCTTTGCATATGTATATTTGTGTCAGAGCAAAATAATAATATAACGCTTAAATAATTATATATAAACATGTATACATATATACATATATACATATATATAAATATATATATGTATATGTATATAGTAATTTTATGTGATTCTCTGACGTGGTTCGAGATCTTATTTAAATAAATTCGATGAAAAAATGAACATTTTATATTTCATGCAAGATACCCTCCTCCTCCTCTCTCCCTCTCTTCTATTCCCTTTCTATACTTGTTTATACTTGCATTACATTATTACTTTTCATACTTAAAATAAAATAAGCAGGTACAATCAGGCCATATCAAGTTCATATCAGACTACGCAGAAAAAGATTGAGGATTAAGAAAATTAGAATTTGAAAATTAGAATTCGATCAGTAAGATAAGTCTAATTTTAATCCGTGTCATTCTAATTAATTGTGATTTTAATCTTCAATTCGTAATCTTCAAATCGCATTCTACAATATATAGTTTGATATAAACTATTAGATGTTGGAACATGCAACACGAACAAACCTAAGAACAAATCTTTTTTTCTTCTTCCTTTCTTTTTCTCTTTAATTTTCTTTTTTATTTTTTTTGTTATTTTTTTCTACTCCTGTTTATGTTTTTAAAGAAGTAATAAATGTTTTATCTTTAGAGGTGCCCAAATTTTGCCTGCCCACAATTTTTTGTGGTAATAATTATGGGACACCTTATATATCATTCTATCCTTGTTTTACGTCTAGCAAACAATGAAGATAGAATGACAGAATAGCGCGAATAGCGTTCTCCTCGAACATACCATATCTCTTTCTCTTATCTTGCCATCTCTTTTTCTCTTTCGCTTTATTGAACTTTAC
>Ga0157363_1001636_pt1 | contig 18918 bp, 26 predicted proteins | sample AttsexASBM1_FD_111477 | JGI IMG/M metagenome (GOLD analysis project Ga0157363, IMG submission 111477) | Fungus gardens microbial communities from leaf cutter ant in Ribeirão Preto, State of São Paulo, Brazil - Atta sexdens ASBM1 | ecosystem: Host-associated > Fungi > Mycelium > Unclassified ... | reverse complement strand
GGACTGGGCACCGGCCTGATACCCTGCTGTCGAGCCCGTGAAGGCCATGGTTTCACCTCATAAAAAAAGCCACCGCGAGGGTGGCTGTGTCAGAGAAAATCAGGGGGATGGCAGAGGCAGGACGACGTCCTGGTACCGATAGGTGACGGCCAAACTGAACCGCACCCAATCACCTGTCTGGTCTTTATCGGGCGGATCGTAAGACTTCCCGTCGTAATAAAGACCTTCGGGGGCAGCGCCGTCCGGGACACGGAACGCGACTGACAGGGCCTTGCGGCGTTCGAGTGCCGGCAGAGCCCCGTAACCGCGTGGCACGCACAGATGCAGCCAGATCTGGCCGGTTTCTTCGTCAACGATTTCACCGACGCCGAGGCGATCGCCGTCCGCGCTGGCGACTTCGAACAGAACCCAGGGGTGCTGCTGATCCTCTGTGGCCTGCGCCATCGCATCCAGCACAGGAATGCCAAAAGGGGCCATGGCCGCGGAAGCGCGCTGGAAACCGTCCATCCAGACGACGGGAGACGTCATGTTCCACCTGCTGCAAAGAGTTTCCAGCCACAGATTTCGGAACCGTCATAAACGGCTGTCGCATCTGTCAGCGTGTAGGTGCGGCCGCCATCCACGAGACGGTCATCCTTGCGAGGACGGCCAAATCCGGCTGCTTCCAGTTCATCATTCAGGATTTCCGCCACAAACGGCATGACTGACACGCCAGCTTCCAGCGCAGCCGTAGCAGGGGGAGCGGAATAGGCGATCAGGCTCACCGGCACAGGGGCAGGAAAACTGCCATTATTCGCACGGGACAGCGCCATCATGCGACCCTTATGCCGGATCTGACGACGCCGGCGTTCTGTCTGATAGCCCATTACGAAAACCCCGAAGGCAGATACCGCGAAAGCAGGGCAGCCGAGTCAGCCGGTAAGCCGCCCGAAGCCGTGTCCGGCGTTGCCCAGGAGGTAGATCCCACGCCTTGCTCACTTTCCGACTTCAAAAGCGGATCCCGGTCTTTCGCCGAATAGAACGAGCGTGCGGCCGTCAGAACCGCCTGCCTGATATCTGCGGGCATCGTGACAGCAAGCGTCTTGCCGCCGTCGTCCACCATTCCAGGAACCGCCCAGCCAGCCCGGTAGGAAACGGAATAACGACCAGGCCACCACCATGGGCCGTGCGACGGATAAAGGATCCCGCACAGCGGATCGAAATCCCACCCGCCAGCAGGAACCGGCAGCGCTTGCCCATCCAGAAACACGTCTGCCACGGACAGCACAGGATGAACGGCCAGAATGAGAGACAACTGCCTGTCACCGTGAGCGATCCGGATGCGATCAGACCAGTCAGCCACCGTGATCTGACGCCCGATGTAACTCTGTACAGCAGATGATGCTGCCAGGAGCATATTGGTCAGAACCCCGTCCTGAGAGGTATCATTGTCTGCGATCGACAATGCCGCCTTGAAGTCGGACAGCGCCACGAAGGGCAGCGGATCCGCTGCCCCACTGGTCTGGAGTGTCGTCATGATCGTCTCCAGTTGCCAGATCAGCCGCCAGTGCCACCCGTGGATGCCGTCGTGGTCAGGTCAGAAAAACTGCCGTTAATCAGAGCTTCCGGACGGTAGATGGCCAGTGCAAGACGCTCTTCGGCCAGAACCGTGACCATGTTCTTGACAAAGTTATCGCGGTCTTCCGTAGAAATCGTCACTGTTGCGTCTTCGCGATCAAAGATCTGCGCCGCAAGACGAAACGCACCAGTCATGAACTTGCCCTGACCCATGGCAAGGCTTTCCGCAACCGGAAGACCCCAGAGAACAGCGCCGTTCAGACCGAGAGGATTGGCGAAGACATAACGAAGCTGCGCGTCCTTCGTCAGCGTGATGCTGGCCCAGTCCGTCGGGTTCAGGATGTGACCCGTGGCAGGGTATTCGGCCAACGTGGTCTGAAGCATGGCCAGACGCAGCCGATCGATCATCGTCTCATTCTTGACCAGGACACCAACTGGCTGCTTGTAGGCAGTCGAAGACGCCATTAGCCCCTTGATGCTGACACCCGAACCGTCACCATTCAGGAGGGCGTCGTCTTCCTTGAAGGCGAGACCGTACCGCAGACGCCCATCAATGTAGCTCTGAAGCATCGGAGCATCAGCCAGGATCTGCTTGGAGGCCATGACCCAGTGAGCAACCGTCCGGATCGGTAGGTTCTGCAGAGCAAACGCGATGTCGGACTGAGGCTTCGGTGCGGAAGGATTTTCAGCCACGAAGCCCGCATTATTCGTAAACCCGGTTTCCTGAACATAGTCGATTGAGCCGGACGACGTATTCCCCGGCATCAGAAGGTCACGGATGACAAGCTGGCGATTGGGAACCTGAATGATCTGAGGCTGACGATCAGCAACGACCAGACCGGTTGTTCCAGAAGCCCCGGTGGAACTGGCAGATGTGATATTTTTGACTTCGATCTGGAGCGTGCCCTTCCAGTTCGAACCACGCTCCATGACAGACTTGACTTCATCAGACTGGATAAAGCGCTGCCCGATGGAGAGATTGGCCTGCTGCTCATGCCCGTGTCCACGAGCGCCTTTCTGCTCAAGGTCGGTCAAGCGGGCAGCCAGGACGTTCATTTCCGTCAGCGCCTTGTCTGCACTCGCCTTGGTTTCCTTGGTGACTTCACCAAGGTTTTTCAGTTCAGTCTTGGCTGTCTCGGCAAAGGCTTTGACCTGTTCCGTGGCCTTCGTGAGGTCAGAAACGGCCTGCTTGTATTCGTTTTCGTTCATCGGTTTTGCCCATAAAAAAAGGCACCCGAAGGTGCCTTGCATTGCAGTGTGATCAGTCTGTCCCGATCAGAGACCGGCCGCTCCAGTCAGATCAGGCAGAGAAAAGCCAGACAGAGGAGAAGCACCCAGCATCAGGCTGCTAAGCTGCTCACTGATACGGCGGAAATCGTCTGCCCACAGAGACTTCTTTGTGATCGCCAGCGGCGTTCCCGTTAGCGCTTCATGTGCATCCTGAAGATGCTGAAGCATGGCGTCGCACTCTTCTTGCGTAGGCGGATGACCGCCTTTTAAGCTGGACTGATGCAGCCCAATGGCAGCAGCAACTGAAGCCGTCGCTTTGTCTGGGGTCATGGCGGTTTTCAGCCCCCATCGTTCAAAGCGGCGCTTCATGTCCGTGACACGAGACGCGGCATTAGATGGGTCATCCACCAGGCTCACCTCATGAAGGTTGACCCGGTTGATCTGGCGAGAGGCACCGCTGCCCTGGGCAGCCTTGACGGCACCACCCTGAGGAACACTGAAGCCAATGGACAGGCCACCAAGCGCGCCGTCTTTGACCAGGCCGTGCAGACGCTTGCCGTAATCCGTGTCCATGCCGGAGAGCTTGCCCTTGAGGTGCAGACCCTTGCTGTCTTCGGACGCATCAGTCCAGACGCCGGCAGGGAGACCGTCACCGCCGAACAGGCCGTGCATGACATGCATAGCAATCGTCCGCCCCTGCGCCTTGCGCTCGGCCAGTGTCTGGCTGAATGCGCCCGGCATGACCACATCGCCATGGGAATCAACATTCCCGAAGACGCTGCCATACCCCTCGAATGTCCCCGGTTCACCCGAAGAAGCAAACTTGACTTCGAAGGGAGCGGCGAGGAAATCGCCATCAAACATCTGGATCTCCTATGATGCCGGACGAGGCCGGATCTGGTGAGGGTTGACCGCCAGGAACAGGTTTTAGCGTTGGCTGAACCGCAACCTTCCCAATATCCTGAAGAGGAATCATCTGAGACTGAGTCATCAGCACATCGCCGCCGGCCATTGGCCCCATATTTTCTCTGGCCCTGGCTTCGTTTGGCGTCATGAGAGCATTCCGAATCATTGTATTGTAAAAAGCTGACCGGGCAGCTGTGTCGCCGCGAAGGAGAGCGTCCACATTGTGCTTGGCAAAGTAGGTCAGGCGATCAGCGGGACTAAGAAGGCACCGGGAAATGGCCTGTTCGATCCTGACAAGCCAGGGCATGAGGCCATATTGCAGGAACCACAGGTTCATCTGCTCAAGACCAGAGCCCCAGGCCGTCGATTTCTCCATACTGCCAATCATGACCGGCTGAACGCCGAACCACCGGCAGATGGTCTGGACATTGAAGGAACGGGTCTGGAGAAGCTGCGCATCTTCGGGATCAAGCCCAATGTTTTCAACACTCCATCCACCTTCAAGAAGTGGCGTTTTTCCGGCATTGATCGCCCCCGCGTAGTCTTGCAAAGACGCCTTTGCCATACGGCGTTGCTCATCGGTCAGATACGCAGGTGCCTTGATGTAGGTCTGGGTCAGCAGGCCGTTGCGGTAGGTTTTTCCGGCCGTTTCTTCAGCTGCCATTGCAGAACCAAGACTTTGCCGTCCTACGGTAATGGGTGACAGACCCAGCAAACCATCGAAGGAAAATCCTTTGATGTGAAAGATCTCGTCTTCCGTGAGCGTCAGATACTGTTGCTGCCAGGCATAGGTGTAAATGAGGCCGCCAGTCTCTGGATCCCGCCTTACTGTCATGCGATCAGGCCGGAGCGGATTGAGGGCAATGACCGTTCTGTCACCACGTCTCACCACCTGGGCAAAGGCGTTTCCCCAAGCCAACAGACTGGCCACCATGCAACCCCAGAACTCGACACCCGTCATGTCTGCGTTTGGCCGATCATAGAGAATGGCAAACAGGGGATGCGATCTCGCCGTGCTGGACGTCTCTTCCGTTTCCCGCTCGTAAAGCTTGAGCGGAAGAGATGCGATGGTTTCCGACAGAAGTCGGATACAGGCCCAGACCGTGTCCAGCTGAATGGCGGTGTCCATCGTGACCAACTGTCCGGAATTGGTTGGACCGCCAGCCAGAAACGCGCCCAGCCGCAGATCCGTCAGGCTGACACCCGTGACAGACAGCGCCATGGCGTTGGCTGCCTTGGTCAGCAGACCGTTAAAGGCTGTTCGGAACTTCATGCGCTGAGCATTCCACCTTTCAGGAAGTCATCCATGCGCCCACCTTCTGGAGGGCTGGGATTTTTGGACATGAGCGTCACAGCGTTCAGAAGCGCCATGAGCGGATCGATTTTCAGATAACCGGCCGCCTGTTTCGTGATGATCTGGGCATTGCCGCGCGGTTCGATTTTCGCGTTGCTGATGGCCCAGCCCATGATGGGACGATCCCCATGCACAAGGCTGCCATCAGCAAGCTTGCGTTCAGCAGTCTTGATCGAGCCGGACAATGTCCAGCCCTGGGAAACACCTACAACACGCGGTGCTTCAATCTCACGAACTGCCAGAGCATCCACGATAGAGCCGACACCCATCGGATCGAGGCCAACCATGGCAAGCTTGCCGGACAGATCCACTGTTTCCAGCGCGTCCGCCAGCTGCTCGATGTCATCCCCAGGCGTGCTGACGATGACCAGGTCTTTCTGGGCTTCGAAGTCCTTCAACTGGGAGGCTTCACGCTTCCGGAGTTCAAGAATGCCTTCGAAGACCCAGTTCTTCCCCCAATGCAGCCACTGCTGGGTCACGCTGTCACGCCCAAGAACAGCGAGCGCCAGAAGGTCATCCAGACCGCCACCGTCGATACCGGCCACGATTACGTCTGATCTGTCGATCAGGGCATCGAGCGTCAGGTCCGGATCACCAGCGTTTTGCCAGAAGTCTGCGCCGACCCAGCGGTCACTCCTGAGCGCCAGACCGATTTCCACATTCAGATGCTGCGATGCCCACCGGGCCAGCTCCTGAATGCCCTTTGACCGGGCATTTTCATATTCTTCTTCAAGTCGCTTCACCGTAATGGAGCGCCCGGCATTGGGAAGGACCATTGGCCAGAGATCAACATCCTCCCAGGGCGCCCGCTCGCCCGGAAGCTTGGCGGGCTGCTGGATCTTTTCCGGAAGCTCATAGAGAACCGGCAGGATGCCGTTGCCGACCGGGATCAGTGTTCCGTCATCGGCTTCACGATGGGACTTTCCATCGCGAATTGCCCGCGCCTGAAGCAGATCTTCACGAAACACACCACGCGGCGGCTTGTCGCTTTGCGTAGTGATGATCGCCAGGAACGCTTCCGGCTGACTGATCATGCCACCCCGGATCTGACCCATGACGCTTTCCGCGTCCGACTTCAGGGCAATGATGTGTTCTTCATCGACCAGTACGCCAGCAGGCTTCACGCCCGTCATGACGTCCGGACTGAAGGCTTTGATTCTCAGGGTTGCGCCAGTAGGCCGAAAGGTCAGGCACTTGATGTGGTCCTGAATATGAAACCGACGCTGGAGCCCACGATCAGCCCGAACCATGCCGGACGCCTGTTTGAAGGCGAGATCTGCAATATCTTTTGTAGGTGCGACAATCAGGAACTCGGCGTTCGGACGCTCATTGAGCATCACCGCCGTCATCATCAGGCCCGCGCCGTTGGTGGTCTTCGAGTTCTTCTTGGGAACCAGAAGAAACAGCTCACGGATCCGCCGCTCGTTCGTGGCGGGATCCAGAGACCCCAGCAGGAGCGAGACGATATCGCGAAACCAGTCGCCCGCAGCCTCACCGAAGGTCGGTTGGCCGATGACGTCCGGGATCCGGAACTTGTCAAAGATCCTGACCGCCTTGGCCGCAAGCTCAGGATTGGGAGGCTGAACGTCCGGAAGCAGGGACTGGCCAGAGCGGATCCGCTGTTCCCAGTCAGGCCTGCTCAGGTTCAGCATGGTGGTTTCAGTTCCTCATGGGCGCGCTTGGCACGAGACCCGACCAGTCATCGCCGGCAGATGTCATGTCGCCAAAATCGCCCTGATCATCACGACGCGGAGCTGGCTTGGCATGAATGAAGGGACCGGCCTTGTCGGCTGCCATGGCGCGCATTTCATACGGCGCATTAGGATCACGCAGGATGGCCAGCCAGAAATCGAGTGGCTTCAGAGTGCTGCTGTCAGCAATCTCTGGTCCTGCCCAATCCTCAGTGGTCTGCGTCTTCTTTTTCCGGCCAGCACCGGGACGTGCTCCACCGCGTGCCATGGTCCTTTCCCCTTTGATTTCTTTGATTGTTTTCAAACATGAGCAAAAAATCTGCGCGTGAGCCTGGCGCGGTTGCGCCTCCCAGGGGACCCGAACTTTCGACCCGCCCCCACCCCTCGAAGGCACCGGCACCCGTCCTGACCTCGATTTCATACGAAAAACGGCGGTTTTCCGCCATTTTCATAGGGTTTTCGGTCCTCTCAGGATCAGTCTGGACGCATCCGGTTGCGGTCTGCCCTTGCCCTGGCTGTCTTCCTGCTGTGGCAGGAGCCACAGAGCAGGACGATATTGGCTGGATCGAGGGCAGCGCCACCGTCCTTCAGCTCATGTCGATGATCACCGAAGATCCGGCAGTCTGATCGACTGCATTCCTGACAGATCCGACCACGCTCTTTCAGAAGCCGGTGCATCAGTTGGCGCCATGGCCTGGACAAATAAAAAGCCTCTGCCCGTTTCGGGAGAGGCTTGGCGATACGGGTATCGACCGTCTGAAGGCTTGATCCAACGCACTTGAGACGTGGCATTTCGACCCCTCAAACAGGCATAAAAAAAGACGTGAACCCTTTCGGATGCACGCCTCGCAATCATGACGTTGAAAATTGCGCATTTTGGTCCAAACGGTCAACCGGAATTTGTCCGGTTCGTATTTTTTCTGCAATCAGGCAGCAGGCCGTCAGGTAGCGCCGTTGTGCGGTATTGCGTCCTATGCCCAGTTTCCTGCCGATTTTCTCCCATGACAGCAGGTGCTTTCCTGAGATTGGATGAACACGCATGTAGAGCTGCACCACGAGCCTCAACTCCCGATTCGCATTTCCCTCACCGAGGAAGGTGAGCCAGGAGAATACGAGGTCCATGCGGGACACGTCGTCAGGCGTCGGACGTGGTGGTAGGATGTCGCTCTCACGCACCCATTCCAGATCTTCTTCATCCGTCACGATGTCCGGCCAGAAGCCACGCGCTCCAGACGGACGCAGGCCATGAGCAGGCAGAGCCGCCAACGTCAGCGCAGCCTCATCCAGCCATTCAGCAACCTGCTTTGGAACGTCACGCGTCAGATCCATGCGATGCCGCCGCTTCATGCCGCCACCTGCGCCACGAAGTCAGACAGTTCCGGACGACGAAGGTTCATTTCACCGCAGGCACGGCGCTGATTGTAGTCTGCCATCGCCTCTTCCCAGGCACGTTCGCCCTTGAGCTGATCCAGCGTCTTTGGTGCTTCAGGGACGTCACCCCGAGCAATCGCCTGTGTCACTGCCTTGTGGAAGTAGCCGAAGCTGATGCCGTTACCCTTAGCCCGTTCACGCGCCGAAACCTCACGGACCACGAACAGGATCAGGCGTTCGATCTCGTCTTCCGTCAGCCCCTTGGCCAGACCATCTGCGCACCACTGACGAGCCAGCCCGTAATTTCCCATGTCTCGCGCTGGATCGAGGTCCGCAGCGTCATAGGCCTTTTTGCCAATGCGATTGAATGCTGCATCAAGCCTAAGCTTATCTTCTGAAGAAGATAGAGAGCTAAGCTTAGCTTTCGCGGGCGCACGCGTAAGGGGGGTTTTGGCTAGGTTTTCGCGTGTCACGTCTTTGCCTCCGGAAATGGGTAAAACGATATTGCCCTGACGCTGGTCAGCTACGACGCCAGAAAGCGGAGTTTTGCGCGGTCTTCCGCCCTTTCTGCCATTCGCACGGGACGCTTCGGCACGGCGTGACGGCTTCAGTTCTGCTGGCAGGCCGATCACACCGGTCCTGGCATCCCAGGTTATCAGTTGGGTTTCCGCGTAGGTTTTAAGGTAGGTTTCAATCAGGTTTTCGTCGCAGAAAAGCCGCGTGCGAGCGAGCGCAGACAGCGTGCCTGGGAAAGACACGTTGAGGACACCGTCAGACGTATTGGTGATCAGATGCATGACGAGCTGTGCCCAAACCTGCACCATAACGGCACCAAGAGCCTGAAGCGTCAGATTGTCCCGCTGCATCAAAAAGGCGTCTGAAAGCTGCGTGCGTTGTGTTGCGCTGACTGTCACGTCAGAAACTCCTAAACCCGCATCAAGGCGGGATAAAAAACCTAGAACTCAGTAGGATTTGAGACGGAAACCGGAGCCCACAGGCTCCATCACGTCGCACTGGACCAACTCACCAACGGCGGATCGGACGACGTCCTGATCGGTGGCGAGATAGCGGGCGTAGTCCTCGACAGACACACCCGTGCGACCAGGTGCACGAACGGCAGGGACGACATCCCCGACATCCGTGCACCCCAGCCACAGGGCGCGCGCCGCCAGCGACAGAAGCGGCCAGCGACGATCTGACATGACCGACCGCGCGTGCTTTCCGGGACGCTGACGGCTGCTCATCAGGCTGCTGCCAGTTCGCGGCCCCAGGCAGGGCTACGCGGATCTTCACCGGCATCACGGAACCAGGTCGTTTCATCGTCAAACAGCATCCGGCACCGGCCTTCAGGTCCATGCCGGTTTTTGACGACGAGCACGTCACCTTTGCCACGCGCCTTGTCGAGACGATCATTGAACTCCTGGCAACGCAGACTGAACTGCTCTGCCGTCTCACGATCGCGCCGCGTCAGCTCACCGGACGATGCCTCTTTCTTGAGATAGTAATGCTCACGGTGGATCAGAGCGATAACGTCAGCATCCTGCTCCAGGGCGCCAGTGTCTCGCAGATCAGACATCTGCGGACGCTTGTTCTCCCGCTTTTCCGACTCACGGTTCAACTGCGCCAGGACAATGACTGGAACGCCCAGTTCCTTGGCCAAAACCTTCAGCTCGTTACTGATTTCCGTCATTTCCTCATAGCGCATGCGACCACGGACGCGCGGCGATCCACGCATCAGCTGGACGTAATCCAGAACGATTGCGTCCAGACCTTTTTTGGACCGCTTCATGCGCCGCGCACGAGACCGCAGCATGGCGACTGACAAGCCGCCGCGCGTGTCCGTTTCCAGGGAGAGGTGGAACGCTTCGTCACAAGCCTTGTTGAGCGCCATCCACTGCCAGTCTTCCAGCGGCGGCTGTTCACCCGTCATGGCCTCTTCCGGCACATCCCAGCGGCGCCCGGAAAACACAGACCGCAGGTTCAGACCACTTCTGGCAGCGCCACCACGGGCACCCAGCTGATCAGCCGTCATTTCGCCAGACCAAAACAGAACGCGGGCGCCATAGGACGCGATTCGCAGGCCAACACCCAGACCAAGAGACGTCTTGCCCATCGCGGGCCGGGCACCGAGAACATACATATTGCCGCCAACCAGCCCGTTCGTGAGACGGTCAAGCGACTTATACCCCCAGGACAGACCGGCCAGAGCAGATCCACGCGCCACGGCTTCACGGGCTTTCGTTACCGAAGTGCAGATTGCCTCGTGGAACGTGACGTTCGGCTGCGTTTCCGTGCTGCCCGAAGCCAGATGCATCAGGGCAGCTTCATGACCTTCCAGGATCTCTTCTGCCTTTTGGTCTTCCGGCTTGCAGCAAGCATCAGACGTCTGCTGGCAGAGCGCCATCAGATCACGGCGCATTGCTGTTTCGCGGATCTCCCGCGCATAGTCGTAGGCCGCGCGATCACTGACATAGGCCGTTGCGAGTTTGGCAATATAGACCTTGGGATCCACGTCGCCCCAGAGATCCAGATCTGGGTGCTCGAAATGACGGATGATCGTGAAGGGATCGACGGTGCGTCCTTCATTGTAGATCATCAGCGCCTTTTCATAGATCACACCATTCAAGCGATCATAGAAATGCTCTGGACGCAGGATCTCTTCCACAGCTTCCAAGGTTTTCTTGGAATGCATGAGAACAGAGCCCAAAAGGGCATGCTCGCACGGCATATTATGCGGGACAGAGCGCATCGCACCGCCGAACAGGCCGGGATTGAAGGCATCACTCACGCTGCGACACTCCGGACAGTCCGCCTGCGGTACCGCGTCAGGCGCGAATAGCCGACGGCCGCGACAAGGGCATCGGACGCACGACGGCTGTCATTCAGATAATTGGAAACACTGCTGATCGGCAGTTTATGGCGGACACAGAAGGACGTCAGAGATCCGGCATCGCGGATCTGTTTTTTCACTTCTGTAAAAAAATCCATTCCGTTGATCAGCGGCGCATGGATGCCACCACGCAGGCGGCGATACCGCACCAAGCGATCAAAGCCCGCGCCAGCCAGAAATTCCGGTGATGGATTACGCTCAGAATGCAGAACCGCAGAAACGGTCGTATGAGCCACACCGATTTTCGCAGCGTATCGGCTCTGATTGCCAGAAGCGGCAATATCTTTTTTCAATTCTGTAAAAAACTGGAAGGGATCGAGCAGGTCAGACACGGGCGATCTCCAGTCCGGCACCGACCGGCAGGGCCAGTCGTGAAACCCGCCGACGTACCGACGTCGATTTGCGACGACGAGGAAGATCCAGCCGGACAATCATGCTGGAAACGCTACGCGGTGAAATCCCTACGTATTCCGCGATCACACGCACTGAAGAACCGCCCGCATGCAGGCGACGAACAGCAGGCGCCAAGCGATCATAATCGAGGGCAGGGCGGGCCATTACTTCAGCCCTCCTTTTGCGTGTCCCTGGACGACCTGGAGCGCGTGCGTCACGACGCGTTGCAGGTCGATCAGATCCGCGATCAGGTCATGCGCCTCATCAACCGTCACAATACCGTCTGCCAGTACGCGAACCGTTGTCGCCATGGTCGAACCAGACTTTGTGGCGACGCTTTCCATGATTTCGGCAACATCGCCCTTTCCAAGATGGATCGGGGCGATGGAATAACCTTCCGACTGCGCCATGGCGGAGAGGATAAGCGGTGCTTGTGCGAACTCATCCAGGACGATTGCAACGTCCACCGGCACAACGGCCGGATAATTGCGGCTCTGGTATTCGGAAAGCTGCGAACGACCAACGCGCGTGACAGAGGCCGCAGCATCGAGGCTACCGACTTCACGGATTGCCGCCTGCGTGGCTGTCTTGATTGCTAGAACGCTCATCTCCGGACACCATCCGGATGACAGGCGCACGAGCGCGATTTACGGATGACGGCATGGATGGTTTTCATGCTGCTACCTCGAATAGATCAGGACGCAATTTTTCCGGGGGAATGCCCGTTAATCTTGAGATTGCCTGAACACGTTTTGGGGGAATTTGCCTCCAGGAATACACAGAAGGCGGCTTAATACCCAATTCTCTGGCGAGAGCGGTCGCACCACCGGCCGCTTGGATCGCTATCAATGTAATCTCTGTTGCCATAGGAGTATGATAGGCAATGCCTAGCATAATGACAATAGGCAAATGCTAGGCGCTATTAGTTGTTGCCTAAGCCATAATCCCGCAATGGAAGATTGGGCTACACGACTTAAGAGACTCAGAACCGCAACTCGCCTTTCTCAGGCGAAAGTTGCGCGCGCATTGGGGATTGCACCAGCATCTGTTGCACAATGGGAGATTGGTAGGTCAAAACCTTCCCTTGATCGCCTCCCCGCATTAGCAAACCTCTACGGCATAAAACTTGAAGATTTATGCGGCCCAGACCTGGGATCCCCCACTGAGGCAATCAAAGCATCAGTTGCGCCCGAGTTGCGCCGCCAACGCGTTCCAGTATCTGGGTTCGTCTCAGGGGCAGATCGTGTTGTGATGTATTCTGACGGCGACATCGTGCAGGACGGAGACGTTGAAATTCCTTTTGGCGGATACGACGGCATAATTCTGCGCGTAAACGGAGAATCAATGGTCCCTCGTTATAAGCCAGGTGAAGTCGTGGGAATTCATCTGCCCGGAAAAGATAGCTTTACTTTAAAAATGATAGGAAAGGACGTTGTTGCAAAACTTTCCGACGGACAAATTGTCCTTAAAACAGTAATGGGTGGATCAGATGGGAATACATTCTTCTTGGCGTCTGTAAATCCTATGGTTGCACCGATTTTTAATCCAGACATTGAATGGGTATCACCAATCGAATTTCATATGGTTGGCTAAATTTATGAAAAAAGAATTTGCAATAATGTCCCTTATTTTAGCGGTAAGTGGCTGTGAACAGCCGCAGACTTACCATTTTGGCTTCATCGCGCCAGAAGATTCGTCTTACTGTCGCTTTCAGGCCGACAAGGCAGCTGGTGTCCCGTCTGAAAGTCTCATGGGAACGCTTAACCAGATGAAATATCGACAAAATATTATGCAGGAATGCCTGCTTTCAAAAGGTTACAAACTCTATCCGGATAGGCCAATTAAGTACGCCCACTAGGCACCATAAACATTCATTAGGCATTGCCTATTGACCGATAACTAAGCAATGCCTATTTTCTCCTCCATCGCCCCATGCGACGGAGAGAACACATGTCGTCCAGACACCCACTCTTGCAGCACACACGGACCCAGAGCGGCTTTGATCGCTTCCTGCAGGACAACATTGAACCAGACGTTCACGACCAGGCGCGGAGCCTACAGGACCGTCTGACCGGAACGCGCAATCTTGCGGCCCGTAACGCCAGACTTGGCGACGAGCGCATGGCCCAGATCTGGGAGCGCTGCGCCGAAGACTTTGCCGCTGGCTTGTCCCGTCTTCTGACGTTGAACCTGCGTCCTGAAAGCGTTCCTGATTTCCCGGAACCTGTTGAACGGGATTGTCGTCCAGTGACGGTCGCCCCGATCATCGAGATTGATGCCGCGCGCCTTGCTGCTCATTGCTGGAAGCAGGTTCAGGGCCTGCGAGGCATCACCATGGGCGCACCTCTCCGGAGGCACTCATGAGCGAGAATATGTCGAACCTCATCAACGAGATCGAGGCAGCAAAAATCCTGAATCTCAGTCGTAGAACTCTTCAGACCATGAGGCAGGAAGGAACAGGGCCGGCCTTTATCAAATTAAGTGAACGCAGGCTTGCTTACGAGAAATCTGAAATTGAGAGATGGATCAGCTCTCGCCGCGTCACTTGCACAAAGGAAAATGCGGGATGACCAAAGCAACGAAACCCCGTTTCGGGATCTGCGATGCCAAGGGCGTCATAGTCAGCCGCTTCCACTCGCAATTCATGGCCAGCAAACATGCGCTGTCCTGGGCAGCACAGAAAGGTTCGTCCGTCGCCATCAAGCAACGTGGAACCATCATCGCCTGGGCACGTCCGTTCGGACCCGGTGAAGCACGCCTGGACGAAGGCCATACACCGGAGTTGGCGTTATGAAAGGCATTCATGTCGAAGGCCGCGCCTTGGCTTTCGTCTCGTACGGCGTCGATCGCAGGTGCGCGCGTGAAAATTTGCGCGGCATCCGCGTGGAATATCACGGCGGTCGTGCCGTCTGCGTCGCCACTGATGGCGGCGTCATCATGCCTAATCGGGGACGCGATCCGGGTGGTGAGCACTCTTACCAAATCCCGGAATGGGCGATGCCAGCCGTTGCGGAGGACGCAGCATGAGCAAGATCCCCGTCACAAAGGCAGGTCAGTCCGTGCTTGCGAACATCATGACGCAAGCCATTCAGACCACCGCAATGCAGGAAGACATCAGCCGGGATCAGATCATTCTTTCTCTGATCACGCTTCTGATCGGCGGATCGCCTCTGGATCGTGATCTCTTTTCCCCGGTCGCCACACATGCGGACAAACTTGAAACGGCAGAGATCGATGACCTTGCGCTCCAGGTCATCAGCCGCCGCGCACGGGTTGTCGCGCCAGGCAAACGGACCAGCGCTTGTGTCAGTGAGGATTGCTATCAGATCGGTGAGAGGGTTGGTCAGATCTTGGGCGCGGATGTGTCCATTGGCCGAATGGATACGGCAAAGCTTCTGGAGCTGTTTCCGCGCGCGTTCCTGTTGGAAGCAGCGGAAAGCGAAGGCCTGCATATTCCAGGCGCACACAAGATGACGGCCCTTCATCTGCGCGCTTATCTGCACGACGCCCTCCCGGATTGGCGTCCGACCAGCTTTGCCACGTTCACGGAGGATCTGTCGTGAGCCAGAGCATTCCATCAGCAGATCCTGTGTGCTGCCGCATTAGCGTGGTCGCTAAGAGGTGGGACTGCTCTCACTCCACTATTCGCAGAATGGTCGAGACTGGAGAGCTACCAGCCATCCGCCTTGGCCGCCTTATCCGTATTCCCATGACCGCCATCATTGAAGCCGAGAACAAACCAGCATGCCTGAAACCACAGCCCCACGCCTCTGCAGAGTCAAAGGTCGCGACACGTGGCACATCTATTACGAACGCAAGCGCATCTCTACGGGCTGCAAGGATCGGGCATCGGCTGAACTAGTTCTCAGCAAGTTCATCAAGGAGTTAAGCCGACCGCAAACCGGAGCAATCGGAATCTCCAAGATACTCGATCTCTATCTGGCCGATCGGCGTGACGCAGAAAAGCCAGGAGCGGAACGCTTGAGCTGGGCCCATAAGCAACTGAAGGAATGGTTTGGGGAAAAACCCGCAGAAGAAGCAACGGATGCTTTTTGCCGAGCATATTCCCGATATCGGCTAGCTGCGGGTATCAGCACCAGTACGGCCAGAACTGAACTTCAGGCCCTACGCGCAGCCTTACGTTGGGCCGCCAAGGAAAAGCTCATTATAGAAGCACCCAGTGTCCCATTACCACCACGCTCGGCACCAAAAGAGCGGTGGCTAACCCGTGAAGAGGCCAGCGCATTGCTGGAAGGCTGTGAGGCGGAGCATGTAAAGCTGTTTGTGGTGCTGGCCCTTGGCACAGCGGCACGTGTCACTTCCCTACTGGAACTGACTTGGTCACGCGTAGACCTAGAACGCCGGATCATTGATCTCAGAGATCCCAACAAGCCGAAAACTTCAAAGGGGAGAGCCCGCGTACCTATCAATGACACCCTGCTGGAATACCTAAATCAGGCTCATCAGTTCAGAGAGACCAAATACGTCATTGAATGGGCGGGAGACAGAATCCGCTCGATCAAGCGTGGCTTTCGTGCCGCCACCGAGAGAGCTGGATTGGAAAACGTAACGCCTCATACATTAAGGCATACAGCAGCGACCTGGATGGCTCAGGCCGGCATCCCGTTATGGGAAATTGCTGGATTTTTGGGGCACACTAACACCCGAATGGTGGAGGATACCTATGCACATCATAGTCCTGAATATCTAAAATCAGCCTCAAATATACTATTTTTTTAATTTTTATTCAGTAGTCAAGGACTGATATCGTTCTTCTAATGAACTCAAATTATCCCATAAATTACACCTGAACATACCATCAATATCCGCCAGACTAACGTCATCCATCATTCTGACTTCAAAGTAAGATAGAAATATTCCATTTTTCCCGGCCGGAATAAGATAATCACTCCAAAATTCAGTAAGATTTCTCTCCACTAACTCTTTGGAATCTTCGTCATCACAAACAATCATTATTCTTAAATTATAATTCCCACAGCATATTTCACTATTGGGATCCCAATTAATATAGCAGGTCCTTATACCCTTAAATGCCTCTTTACCCGACTGTGTGGTGCTCTTCATTTTCTTCCGAGCACCTTCCTTAAATGACTTCTTACTGCCACCCATCTTCATTTTATTAACAAGATTCTCTGGAATGGCTACTCTAAGGTAATAACTAGCCAGCCAAGCCTTAAAAGAATCAATTTCGGGTTGAGTACAATCGACATTACATCTTCTCAGATTAAAAAGAGATGTTTTTGGAATAAAGGCTCTTCTAGCAAGACAACAATCTATTGCAGCATATTTTTCTGATAAGAGCGGGCCTTCTGAAAATTTTAAATGAAAATGAGTGTTGTTTTTTCCCTTGGCCTCATCGGCATTAGCATCGTAGGTATCCAAAGGGATACCAACCATAACCTCAACCAAAGGTTCCTTCTCGGCATACTTCTCAAGCAATGAGCAAGTTTGGGTACAAATTATCAGATATTCGCCTGAATGAATTTCAAGAACCAAAGGTGATATTATGGTACTGCCAGGAGGAAGAAGAGCTATACTCCCTTGCTCCCAGCCTAAATCATGCAGCTGCACACCAATAGGCTTATTCTCGTTTGACTCGACAATACTAGACATATCGAGAGCCGTCATCAAACCGCGATTAGATCATTGACTAGGTGAGAAGCCCCTACGCCCTTGACCTCTACAGATAGATTTTTATCACGATGCAGAGAGTTTTCTACCGCTGGACGTAACAGGGCAATAAAGTTCCTAGCTTTCAGAATATCCAAGCTCTCTGCACATAGAACATTCTTTAAACTTTCACCTTCAGAGATCGGGCGCCTCCAGAAGCGACCATAGAACTTTAAAGCCCCGGGTTTCTCATCATTAAAAAGCTCCGCCACCTCGACCAAACGGTCAAAATTCTCTGAGCTTGCTTCAGTCCCATCCAGCCATGAATATACTGTTTTCCGCTCCACTCTGATCATTTCTGAAATTGAAGAAATAGGCATACCTCCGTCCTTAAGAGGCTTAATCAGATCAAGCGTGCGTACTGAGGGGATGCTTTTTTTCTGCTCAGAAGAAGTAGATGAGGAATCTGGCGTTACATGCTCCACCATAGCAGATGGCGTTTGCGCACGTGTACGATGAGGTATGACTACACCGGCCGTGAACAAAGCCATGCATGCCACAAGTCCCTTCCAAACCACGCCTTCCGCCTGCACGTTTCCAACATTATCAAGTTCGTGCGGGCAATCATCAAAGGCAATGCTCGGATCAAAAAACGGGACAGTTCCATTTTCTGACGATGAACCATCCTGAGTCCAATTATTAAACTTTTCGCTCATATTCAATTCCACTCTTCAATCGCATGTGGCGTTACAGATTTTTTGAAAAAATCGTCCAACACAGAATGAAGTTTCTCAAGCTTATCAGAGACATCGTCAGAGGTTATAGGAGAAGGTGGATTCAATTTAATTGCGTGGTCTAAATCCAATAACGCAAAATCTCTTTCTGGCCTTTCCTCTATCCATCCATTCTCAATAACGAATGGGGTATCGAGACCAGGGGGAAGCATTTGTGGCGGCTTACGGAATGCCTGCATTCGTAACAATCCACCCATACGTGTTTTACACGCAAGAATAGATGCACAATTCAAGGCTTCCACGCCATCTATGCCAAGATTATCACCCATAGGAAGAACCCAAGGGCTTAGGTACTTTTGCAACAGATCATCGCTTCCATCTGTGGGAAGAATAACATCAACATACCTATACCCTAAGGCGGTCAACAAACAACGCCTATCTACTCGAAGAAACGCTTCAACGGCCGCTTTGAAACGAGCAATAAAATCGACATGATTTGTATAACCTTGTGCCGCATGAAGAATAAGAAAATCTGCACTTATGATCAGCGCGAAAGCCTTATCAATTGTCGCAAACTGCCAAAGTGCTGAAGAATTTTCTTTTGTATCCGCCAACCCTGTAGGACCAAAAGCGAACTGGACATTTTTCACAGTCTGCTCTGACAAAAGCGGATAATCATCACGGACTTCGTCATGAAACGACTCCTTAAAAGCCTGAGGCTTCGGGATTGAGGTAAACCGCATCATTGCCAGTGCGTACCGCAACGGGGGGTTCTTCATCTCAGACACGACACATCCTCTTAATCACAACTGCGACCACTAAACACCTTACTAAACACTATCAAGCTTAAAAGAGGAATAATGTTGCGAAATGTGTTTTGGTTGGCAACAGTTCCCGGCTCATCTCGTGAACAATGCCTAGTCCCACCGTTAGATCCTACATCAAAACAGGCGGATCATTCGTTTGCCAAATTTGCACCTAACTGGCCGAAGTCAAACGACAGCGCCAAGTGTTCGGGACGCAGGGGCCGGAGGTTCGAATCCTCTCACTCCGACCAGCCGATTTAACGGAAATCAGAAAATCTGATGCGAGCAAAGAAGAAAATGCTCTTCCGTACGCATTCCATATACAACTTTGACCTTACGCTTTCTGCTTCTCAGT
>Ga0157363_1001635_pt1 | contig 18918 bp, 15 predicted proteins | sample AttsexASBM1_FD_111477 | JGI IMG/M metagenome (GOLD analysis project Ga0157363, IMG submission 111477) | Fungus gardens microbial communities from leaf cutter ant in Ribeirão Preto, State of São Paulo, Brazil - Atta sexdens ASBM1 | ecosystem: Host-associated > Fungi > Mycelium > Unclassified ... | reverse complement strand
TACTTGAAGTAGTTTATAGATAAAAATATAGCTTATTGATTATTGTGTAGATTTGTACTCGATGAATTATAAATAAATCGCAACGCATTATGTCGAATACATTTATTATAAGTTAAATTTAATCAAGTTTAAGTAGTAAATTTATCAAGTTAAATTTAATAATAATAATTTGACACGGGCCGCAAAGATCCTGTTCACAAGACAGCGAATTTGATTGAGCAAATTAAATAAGTAAATAAATTAGTAAATATTTATAAATTAATAAATAACATTAATAAATAATATTATCATTTGTTTTATACGCAAATCGCCAAGAGAATGTCTCAAACAATAAAAAATATCAATTACCAAATCTCAAATTTACACATCACTTTCCAAAAAAAGCTGCTCTTAATTTCGAACGATACGAAAAGATGACGAAGCGTGTTATTTGATTTGTCTTCTAACAACAAGATTGTTCTATAGTTACAAAATTATCACATTACAACAATGTAGAAGAACACGAGTGTCCCAAAATCCCTCTAAAGTTTATCGAATCTAAAGGAACAAAAGACAAACGTCCGGGAGATTGAGGGAGGAACATCTCTCGCGGGGGAGGATACATCCGCGCTGAATCTCGGCGTTTCTCCGTGCACTCACCTTCATGGACATGTTGAACCTCTGCCGTGCGTATCCCGATCAATTATTCGTTCAGTCCTGCCGAAGCGCATCGCACGTCCCGTCGCCGCCGAGCGAGCGTTCGTGCAACATACAATCACCGTCGATCCATCCAGCGCGAAGCGCGCTTCGCTACTGAACGCGAGCCACTAAACACGGCTCGTTTTGAAGCACCGCTCTCGCCAGGATGTTCCGCCTGTACGCGCGCGACGGCCGGTGAGCGTCATCATCGAGTCGTCGGTCGACGAATCGCGCATAAACATATAGCACGTAGCCGCGAACAATTGTGAATAGACGGGGCGCACGGTGTCGACGCTGCGAGAGTATCGGATGAGTGAAGGTGGGGGGGTGGGAGGAGAAGGGATGGGGAGGTATGCTGCGAGCCTGCGACAGAACGGGAAGTGCACGAATACAATAATTTCCAAGATCGTCTCACCTCGCGCATGCGTGGTATCGAAATGTTTTAGGCGAAATGGCGAATAATAGATTATTTGTTTGAATTTCCCAAAAAGTTTGTACTTAAAACGAGATTAAATAGATATTTGAAAAAAGAAAGCGGAGATTCTGATGAGTGTAAAAAGTACCAGCAACATATAATAGATATAGTAGATATATAGTAGATCTATAATATACATATACTGCATATAAGTATTGATGAATTTCAAATTTGATTAGAGATTCAAATAACAGAATGCGAGATAATTGATTTAATAACTTTCAAAATATAGTAAGATGGATTATATATATATTTAATTAAAATCGATATGTTCCTTCCTCTCTTTGAATGTAATTACGATTTGTGTATAGATAAATTAATTTTTTAGTAAAATAAAAATTTCATGATAAAATTAATAGAACTATAGTGATAAATATTTATTTGAAAAATGTATTATCATTGCGCATTTGTGCGTTTCTTTATAAATACAGAAAGTGCAACATACGGTTAACAAGGAACAGATTGTTCAGGAAGTTGATTGTGTATCTTGAAGGTGAGGTGAAAATTACAAAAATGAACAAATTCTAGAATATTCATAAGTAGAAGAGTATTAATAAGTAGAAGAATATTAATATCCATTCATCACTAGAATATTCATAATTTAATTGGTCAATACCTAGTAATCATTGCTCACTTTTATAATTTTCACCTCATTTCGAAATACATAATCGAACCCCAGACTTCAGATTATTTCTATTCTATTCGTACACAGTCGCAGAGTTCAGGTACTATTTTATTTGTGCGTTTTTGTCGTACGACAAATGTGTGCAGGACAGAGAAGTCCTCGGATCATTCTATCTTATAACCAATCAACAGGCTTGAAAAATTTGTCGTACGACAAAAACTCACAAATGAAATATCCATGTTCCATCGTTCCATATCCATTAATTCCACATTCCATTCCAATCCTCCTTTCATTCTTTCATTCCGCAACCTTTTTGAGCGATCGACGTGTAAATTGTAAGTATGACAAGTATTTACTAAAAAATTAATGCTGCCGCATTCTGCTTGCCTAAATAGCACATTAATCTACTATTTTACAGTGTTATTGCAGCTGTAAAGAAAAATGGAGAACGATTTGGGTAACCTGGTCGACTTGTACATCCCTCGAAAATGGTAAGACTCAAATACACGTGGATTACAGATAATTCTCACAAACTTTGCACCGAACACGAGAACTTTGTGTCTAGATAATGAATCAAATTCGCTACGCAGATATTTTTATTCAGTAAGATTGACCGTAGCGTGCGATAAATAAGCAGTGATTTGCAAGTGAGGTTAGGTGACTCCATATAAATCTATAGGTCTACTCTTTGTGGCTGAATTGTGTACACTTGTTTTACTTAAAGGCCCAATTTTTTATTTTCTTATTAACTTGTGAATAGATTTGTTAAATTCCCTAGTTTTTCATATATGTTTCTTTTCAAGAATAGAGACCCAGATCTTATAAATCTATTTCAGCCACATGGATCAACTTCTTTTATTTGTTTGATTCTTGTGATCTCACATTTGAAGCAAAAAAAAAAATATATATATATATATATAGACAGAAGAATTTTAGAAAGATGTACAAGATGTACCTATTTTTTTTGGAAAGAATTGATTTAAATCTGATTTTTTTCTCTTGTAGTTCAGCAAGTAATCGTATCATCCATGCCAAAGATCATGCATCTATACAGTTGACTTTGGCCGACGTTGACCCAGAAACAGGTCGTATGACCGATACTCACAAGATGTATGCAATCTGTGGAGCAATTCGTCGAATGGTAGGTTTAATTAAGTTACTTATATATGTATATATTATATATAATTAATTTCTCGATTTATATAATTAATTCCTTAAAATACTTCACATAATACAAAATTATACTATTTAATTGACGTAATATTTCTACAATAAATTTTAATATTGTCAATATTGTGATATAAATTTGTATTAGTCTCATGAAGTCTTGTCCTAATTTTATGTTCATAGGGAGAATCCGATGATTGTATCGTAAGATTGACGAAGAACGATGGATTATTATCTAAGAACTTTTAATCTAAGTTATATGACAGTCTATTTCCAATAAATTAAAAAAATATAAAACAGATTTGATTATTTTTTTAATTTACCATAATTCTCTATTTATACATAATTACATTAATTTATTACATAGACAGTAATTTGAAAGATTTATTCCTGTCAGTCATACATCTGATCATACATCAAAAATAAAAAAATTTAATTAAAGGGATAAAATTAATATAAATTTTCTTTCGATTGGATTATTATTGTTTAATAAAAGTTTAAGTTAATTAGTTATTTTAATTTATTTTTATATCTTTTTTAAAGATAAATATAATACATAATATAGAAAAAACTTTACTGCGTATATTTTAATAGACATGAATTAATTAAAAACTGCTTTTTTCACTTTTAAATTCGAGAAAATTGATTCTTCATTGTGTTAATTTGTAATTTTAATGTTAATCATCACACAACAGAGGAAAAAATAAATAAACATTTATCACAGAAAAAACATCTACCTTATTTTAATTATATAAATTGAATTAATTAATAAATGAAATTAATTAAATAAATTGATTAATAAATAACGATATTTTAAAAATGCGTTGCCTTTATTAATAAACATATGCGTACATGGATTTGCGTACAATAGTATACAACTTGTACTATCGATTATTTATTACATGTCATAATATCGGAAATGTTAAATGTATTATATATATTTAATATCCTAATAGTAATCGTAGAGAGAAATAAAAAATATTTAATCAATATTAATCTAAAAATCTTTGCTTTCGGAATAAAATTTGTATTAATTTCAATAACGCAAATTAGTATTTATTGTTATCAATAATACTGGTGTATTCCATATTTTTCGATTATTAATTAAAAGTGTCTTAGGCAAACACCAGGTTTCTTGGATTTTTGATGCGCTTTTTATAGGCTGTTCTTAAGTGGAAAAAAAAAAACGATATGTATCCGGCCATTTCAGCCATTGGTCCATAATTTCGAAGAAATTGATTTTTTAAATAATTATTGTAACAATTTGAAAAATATACTGTATAAATGAATGAAAATATTAATATTTTTATAAATTTTATTTAATATTATTAATTTTAATTAATTTTTGATTGTAATGAAATTTCATGAAATTACATATTAGTATTATAGATAATTAAACACACATTTATGGAATATTTATTATTATCGTTATCGTCGATCATGTTATTTACATGATAACGCATAAATAAGATTGTAATGAAAACTGTTACAGTTTCCGATGAAATTAAAAATTGGAAATTATGATTAAGAACAAGTGAGTCATATGTTTGTAATCTTCTTTTGATTAATATTAATCGATTTATTAATAATAATTGAAAACTAATCGTGTTTTATAGACGTACATTGTACGAATAATGAATATTTATACGTTCACGTGAATAATAACAACGACGATAACAATGATAATATATAAATATTCCATAAATGAATATTTAATTATTATCTGCAATACTAATATGAAATTTCATGAACTTCATTACAATCAAAAAGTAATTAAAACTAATAACATTAAATAAAATTTATAAAAATACTGATATTTTCATTTATATAGTACGTATTTCAAATGATTAAAATAATTATTTAAAAAATCGATTTCTTCGAAATTATGGGCCAATGAAATAGCCGGACATGTATCGTTTTTTTTCGCTTAAGAATAGCTTTTAAAAAGCGCATCAAAAACCTCGATGCCATCATCTGATGTTCCCCTCGTCAGACAATTAATGTTAACAGCACATTAATTTTGAAAAAATATTAACTACTATATATAATACTATAAAATTTTTTTGGACGCTTTATCATTTATGTTTGTTAAATCAATACCGATATACGTCTATCTACGTCAATCTCATATGAAAAAAATATATTTTTTTTTAATATACAAATTTGTAAAAATGATATGATTTCTTTTCATTTATCTAAATTTTAAAATATTTTCGTACAATTATGATAATAGAGAATTGTTTTAAAGAAAGAGAATTGGGGATTTCTCTTTCTGACAAATCCCCTTGCAGTCAAATATGGAGATGGATTATTTGTTCATATACTTCGATAGTTATGTCGCAACTCATAATGCTGTTTAAATATTCAGTTTAATTGACATTCAGATGAATCTGTAAAAAATAATAAATATATGAATATATATATCTTAGTAAATTAATTTGGAAAAATATTTTAATAACACTAATTACTTATGTTCAGGTATATAGTAATACATTAGCGGCGGTCCTGATTCTTGTAAGATTAAGTAAGATTTAAAAAATGATATCTTCGATTTCTATTATTATATTTAATATTCTGTTAATTATTATTGTGAAATTCGCAAAATGATAGATTAAGAATTTCCGATTTAATTTAACTTATATTTGACTAGAAAGTGTTATTCTTATTATTGGACATTTTGTATAATTCATAGAATTTAACTTTACGTGTGTAAAGTATAAACTTATGTGATATAAAAAAAAAATAATTACCAATATTATCGCTTGTTTTTTTTTTCTTTTATTTGGCTGGCGATGATTCATTCGAAGAATCTGACTTAGACGGATTCTGCGCTGAAGTACTTTGTCGTTCTCCACTTTGTTTTGATGGCAGAGTAGAGTTGATAGTATATTTATAATCAGCCCCAGAGTCTATCGAAATACTCGATTCACTTTGTTCTGATGGCTCAGTCGTAGCGTCTATCGAAATACTCAATCCACTTTGTTCTGATGGTTCAGTTATAGCATTTGTCGAAGTACTCGATCCACTTTGTTCTGATGGTTCAGTTATAGCGTCTGTCGAAGTACTCGATCCAGGACTGTTTTTATACATCATTTAAAAATACAAATTATTATGTATCGTTTAAAAAATAAAAAATGTGATAAAATATTAAATATTTTAAATTATACAAGCATGCACGTTAATCAACGAGAATAGGTTAAAATTGATTGAAATGAATTCAGATTTTCAGAAGTAAGCATTTATGAATGTTGAAATGAAAATAAACATTTTCAATTTCAATACATTTTTATTCATTTATAGAAATTGTATGAAATACATTGTCTATGTCTTTTAATTTAAAAATATCAGCTTTTTTTTTAAGTGTACATTGCTCAAATCTAAATAGGAAAAGTAGTTTTTCACTCTGATTGAATCGAGTTGAATTCGAATAGATAAAATTTCAATTCATTTTTAATCCATTCATGCTTACTGGATTATAAGTAAATAGATAAATAATAATAGCAGTACATAAAAAACAATAAATGTCACGTTTTTTATAACATAATATAAAATATACTTATATTGGAAACTTGGAAAATTATTATATTATGTATAATTCTCAAATCTGTGTATATTATCTAATATAAGAAAAATAAATAATATTACTCATCGTGTTCTTTCTGATTTTCAACTAATTGTCTGTCTGAACTTGTAATAATTTTATTTTCACGTTTTTGCTTTGCATTATCTTCTAGCATCTTCCAATTCAGTTCAAATAATTGACCAATTTGTAAATCTTTTTTCTCTTTCTTTTGTGGTTTAATATATTTGTCACTAAAAAAATATTCTAATTATATTAACAAATTTTGTTAAACAAGTTTCATTGAATAGAGACAATTTTTGTTTTGTATCAGCTTAAAATACATTCCATACTATCAATTTTATTCATTATACCGTGTGAAGCACCAATGAACGCGGTATTGAATGGGTTAATAAAGTGTCTATCAATAACGTTACTGAAATTGTTATGTGTGTGCGTGCGCGTGTATGCATAGTGTGTGTACGCGTGCTTTATTGCAATAAACGTACATCTATACAATACTAATGGCAACTTCTCTTGTGGACGGATAGTGCGGATTAAATTAAATAAAAGTTAATTAATAATTATTATAAATATTATAAAACGCGCGATACAAAAATTTCCTATTCAGTTTAATCTGCACGAGAGATTTTACGTCTAATACAGTCTGCAGTATACGTGAGCGAGCACACAGATTGAATTGTGTAAGAATTGTGTTTATTGAGATTATAATTATGTTTCTATTTTATTAATACTTATAATATTTTTTTATGGTTTAAGATTCCTTTAATACAGATAAAATAAATAATAAAAAAATCATAATAAAATGTTTTATATTTATGTATGATAAAATAATAGCTAAAGAAATTCCTATACAAAAACATCTATATGATCATCAGGGTATTTATACATATAACAATTTGTAATTTTGATTAAAAATATATGATTACAATTATTGACTTAGTTTTCGAATTGTTATGAATTTAAATTGTTGGATAAAAATAATTAAAATAAAATTTATTTTCATCAATTTTGATAAATATAAAATGCTTTTTGTCTTACTATGAATGATATATCATCCAATGCAAAAATAATGTAACCACTTTTCCTGAAGTGGTTTCCACGTTCATTCCCATGTCCAAATTTGCCGAACATACGGTGCACCACGTTATGTTGTTTGTTATTCTGTATCCTTCTAGTATTTTGTCTATTTTATTATATATGTAATTTAATTTCCCGTGATATATTTCAAAATGGTTTCGTACAAGATAGAAACACCTTTTATTATAAATTTTATCCTTAACAATGATATTACATTTTAAACATTTTAGCTGTTCATCCTGTACAGGCCTTATATAATATTTTTCCAATAATTCATCAACTTTTCTAAGATTTTTTTCTTTTTCTTTGTGCGCCATATCTTTTTGAATATCTATATTATTCGCTTCCTGTTCCGTTATTTGTTTTATATATTGCTCATAAAACCATTGTTGTATTTGTGGATGTAATTCATCTAGTTGTTCTGTAGTATTTCTATAAAAATCATCGTAACATTATGTAAAAGTGAATTAATTTTAATTTTTTTATCATATTGAATAATGTTTTTGTATATAAATAATATAAGTTATATTTGTATTGGAAAATTAATATATAATTTTGAAATTTCTCTCTCTCTCTCTCTCTCTCTCTCTCTCTTTCTCTCTCTGCGCGTGTGTGTGTCGTACTATATAATATAAGAAAAATAAAGTTACTCATCACGGTCGCTACTTTGTTGCCCTTGATCGTCCCTTCCAGAATTTTCCAACATATCGACTAATTTTTTTTCTGTATTTAGTTTTCGTCTAAATTCTTCTCGTAGATGTTCCTCTTGTTTTATTTGATCATCTGAAGATATCCTGCGTCATTAAGAGAAAAATATTTTAATTATATCAACAAGATGAATATATGAATCATATATGATAGAATGCATTTTGCTGCAAGCTAAACAATTTTGATGAAAAAATATCTGGTTATCATAATATGTAATTCTAGTCGTAATATTGCCTTTTGACAAATAGAAAAAATACTGTTTTACCCAATATGTATGTGCCAGTGTTTAAGTAAAATAACCAGCTGTTCTTCAACGTTTAATAGCAAAGCTTTCACTTCAAACACGTCTTTACAGTTGAAGCACACCAATATGTTACTCATTATGATGTACTGATCCAATATATCACGTACTATTTTTATATCTATTATTTCTTTATATATCAGAGAAAACAGTCCATGATATAATTCCCAATGATTTCTTATAATATGAATACGGCCATCATACATCATTTTTCTTAAACAACATATACATATTTTCTCCGAATTTGTTAATTCCCATATTTTAAATGTTATTATTATTTTAATATACTCTATATAGTCAACGATTTCTTCTATTATCTTGTCAAAGTTTTTTAATTTTTCTATTTCTGCTGATGTGAACTCAAAGTAGTGTCTGATTTTTCCTGCATCAGGTAACCGAAATTCTTTTTTAATAATGTTCTTATCTACTTCTTGTTGAAGTTGTTCTAGTTGATATACTTCGTCTAATTGCATCATTCTGTGAAAATCCGTAACATTGTATAATATGAATTAATTTTGATTTTATATCAGCAAATTACATTTACACTTTCAGTACCATCTCATTTTTAAAATGACATCACATCGCGTAATAATCATCGGTGATCGATACAGAATGCATTAAAAAATTATTAATCATATTAATTATAATATCGATTCGTTATTTTTTATGTTATTTTATAATATTAAAGTAAGATAATAATTAGATTTAAAAAAAAATTAATAATTATTTAAATCAATAATTAATAATTATTTTATAACTAATATTAATTGTAACAATCACAATATTAAAATACAAAACTTTTTGAAAATCCTTGAAAATCCTGACATCACTTATAAATTTAGATTCCTGAGATAATTTTGAAACGAAAAATCTAATACTAAAATATTGAGATTACAATAGTTTTTAAAATGTAGCATTCAAAATTAGCGAATCATATTGCCTAATAAGTTTGATAAAATAATCGCTAAATTAAGGAAATTGTGCCGAACATAATTTCTCTATGTAAGAATACTTCTATACAGAGCATTCCGTAATTATTAATTAATTAATATTTCTGAAAGTCAAAGAGAATGGAATTTTAAACTAAAAGTTTCTTTCTCAATTTTCTTAGATCATTATTTCTCTATTATTTATTTATTCATTTATCGATTTATTTATTTATTTATTTATAAAAATGAAAAATTAAAATAAAATTGTATTAATGTTCGAGAGAATACAATTTTATTTTGTATACAATGTATAGCGCCAGGAGTTTCATAGTATACTATGCTTCTTCTACATATTCCTCTGAGCGTAACTTGATTGTTCAATTTAATCGTTAATAACTAAATAATTGTAGTAAAGCCAAAATTGAAAATTAATTTTTAATTAATTCAAAATTCTATTCTTCTTTACTTCCAGAAATATTTGTCTGTATACTTTATAATGTTAAAGGATTATATAATAATAAGGATTATATAATAACAGTTTGTAATTTTATGAAGATATGTGTGTTACATTTCTAATAGTAATATCATCTCTATTTTTGGGTTATAATTAAAACAAATAAAACAAAATCGACAAAAAAAATTAATATCATACTTAAAATGCATGGCCCAATGGTTTTTTAATGTATTGAGTGTTTCTTCAGTCTGCAATTCCAAATTGCTTAAGTTTTCCTCCTTCTTACAAATTAGACACTGCGCCTTATTGTCGCTTGTTATGAAGTAATTATTCAACAAAATATGTTGTGCTGTCATGTTTTGTCTTATTACATTTTTATATATACTTGATCTGTTCCCGTGATATATTTCAAAATGGTTTTGTAAGAGGTGCATACCACGAAAAAATACAATTTGTAATTTACACATTTGTTCTTTACATACTCCAACGTAACACTGTATTATTTCAAATTTTTCCTTTAATTCTGTACATCTTGAATGGCCATCTAATTCTGTTAATCCATGATAGATATATAAGTGTTTTTTAAATTTTCTTATGTAATTCTTCTCACTTTTTATAAAAACTTTGTCGCAATATGCACATGTTATTATTGAAAAATAAACAAGAGCTTTTTTTTCTTTGCAATGCCTCTCTAACCACTCTCGATAATAGATCGTCATTTTTGTTTCGTTCGTTCTGTACCGCGGATCACTTAATATTAAATGTATTTAAAAAATCATTTACCTTTTCAAAACTGATTATAGAAGGTCGAAGAATATTGAAAGTAAATCTTGTACAAGAAGTAAATATTGACATGTAATATACATGACTATGTTCTGTCTATAACTGATAACACATTCGTATTATAAACGAGATTGGATTGAAATAGATTGAAATATATTTAAATTTTCAGAAATATGTGCATATTCACAAACATTAATAGAAGAATAAATCTTTAATCTAATTATATTTTTATTCGTTCATAGGAATTGCATGAAGCACGTTTCTATACCATTCAAAAAATAATATTTTATAACTTTTTCTGTGCATTGTGAATATTGCTCAATTCAAATTTCTGAATAAGAAATGCAGTTTCTCAATCGAACTAAATATAGTTGAATCCAATGTGAACTATGTTCAAATTAGTTTTAATTTTTCGAGTAGCATGAAGAATAATTAAATATTAATTAAATATTTATATATCAATAATTTAATTTTCTGAAAAAATTTATGTTGTATCATTATTAAAATGAATATAAGAAATATGCGTAAGATTATCTTATAAAAAATAGATAGGCTAGTAAGAGAAAGAGAAAATATAATCAATATAAATTTTACAATTAATCATGTAATCATTACTTAATAATGATGTAAGTTTTTGAAACATTAATTGAATGTACATCCCATTTTTTTAAGTAACAAATATTTCTTACAGATAATTATCAATTTTGAATAATCTCTTTAAAACCCAGAATGTTAATTAAAATATATATATATATATAAATAACTTTAATCATTCTAGCATTTAAAAAGAAATAAATTGTTGTTTGCAAGTGTATAATATTATATATGACATTTATTATGTATTTTATACATACAATTACAGGTATGAAATATCTTTATATACACGTATAATACATTGATACAATAAGATTCCTCCATATATAGATGCCATAGTACCGCTTCGCGAATTGCGCTCGTAAAATTATGTTCGTGTGAATACTCTTCAGTTATATAAAAATAAAAACTATTATTAAAGTGTGTATATAATCATTTTGTGCCATGTACAATTGGGCTATTCTAAATAAATTTTTATCAATCAAAAAGAAAAAACTATATCTCTTACATTAAAAACCATCCTTACCTAGACTAGGAAGAAATTATCTAACGTTTACTGTCAGTTACGAATAGTAGATCTTTTCAAGAAAATAAATGAATTGATACTTTTAGGCAATGTCGTGTACTATGCAACTTGTTGTTATTGTTATCGTCTAAGGCTTTTTAATTTATTTCGTACCATGATTGTGGGATTTTGAAACTGTGAATTCTTAAAAAAACTATTTTTTAATTAATCTCTTTCTTTTTCTCACAATAAGTTATCCTTATAATTTATGTATATACTGGAAAATCAAATTCTTTAATATTCTGAAACTTTTATGAATGAACCAGCTAATAAGAAATTTGTATTATTGGAAGGCAATGATCAAAGTTATTAAATAATACTGCATATCAAAATTGCATCTCATTTGAATATATAGATTAGCTTTTGCATCATTTATATTATTTATAAATACTTTTTACGTATAATTCTATATATTTTTTATATGTATACTTCTGCACATTCTGAATTGATATTACGGTCAAATAAATTACAAAAAAATATTTTGCCAATTACTTCTGTTTAAGATAATATGGTTATTTCATATGAATATTTCATATATAGTTACAAATTAAATTGTTTTACTAGAAAATGCCATCGATATGAACATAAAGATACTATAATATAACATCAACCAAAAATTAATTTTAACTTTAGAGACTTCACTTCTGTTTATAAATTTCTAAAGGTATAAGATCTTCAATTCTATATTCAATATTTTAACTTCCTTCTTATAATATTTCAGAAAATAATACTTGAGGAATATGTAACATTTGTATATACAATAATAATGTTTAATATAAAGCAAAAGTGAAAAATAAAATAATGAGTTTATAAATAACTTTCGACATACAGCCGAGATTTGTTATTACATATGTTGGATTTCTCGTAATTTTGATATATCTGTATAGTGTTATGTATATCTGCGAAAAACAATTGAAAAAGACATTTCCAAACAAATCTAGATAGGGTCATTTTATTAGTCGCTCTTTAGAAATACTCATGCGTTGTGTTAATTAAGTATTAAATGTTAGATATTTGTTAGATTTCGAAAATTCATGTTGTCTATACATGAATAATTTTAAAGCAATCGAATCGATTTCAGATTTTTATCCTGAGCATTTACTATTATATATTTGCACTATTATATATTTGCAACGAATGATAAGATAGGCCAACATATTAAACATATGTTATGTCATTAAGAAATTCTCAAAAATTAATGATACAATTATATTATTGTTAATATTATAATAAACTACATTAAAAAAATAATTGTATTGTATATTTTTTAATATAATAGATTGGAATACAACTAGAAGTGTATCTACCTTATAAAAAAATTGTAATCTACTAAAACCAATGCAGTATGTATCTCAGTCGCAAAGAATATTTATAGGAATATTTATAGGAAAAATTTAGAAAATAAGAATTATAAAAATCTTGACACGACTTATCAGTATTGTAATAAATGAATATGTACTGTATAGCTATCATATTGCACGTATTGCCATTCATGCAATTGCGTTTTTTTAAGTTAAAAATTCGCATTCTCCAATAATAATAATATATAAATTCCTTTTATGCAATTCTCGATTTTCTCCTTCGTCAATTTATCTAAGCCAGCCATGCATAAAAATAGACATATAATAATATTTTTATCTCTTATATATTAATCACCGTGTGTCATCCATTTAGAGTGGGTGTGTCTGATAAGGAATGAACACGATTGAATCTACGATTTTTCAATGTTGTCATAGCTTCCATGAGATCGGTTCGTTTACTGAAGAAGTCAACTATTGCTTGACCAGTTAAAGCAGATGCCAAAAATTGTTCGACGGTAATCGACCAATCGGGATCGGCGGAGGACGTTATACTCGATGGATTTCCATTACGATCGGGTGACTAAGAAGGATATATCAAGTTTATAAATTTTACTGCTATAATAAAGAATATCGATTGTTAGTACAAATAAAAATATATACCCTTTCGACAACTGAAGAAACTTGTTGAGCTGCAGAAGCAGCTAAAAGTAAACTATCTTCAGATTCTTCTTTCTCTATATAGAATTTCTTGCCAACGTCTCCTAATTGGAGTAGAAGTGTACCTAATGATTAAGGTATTATTTTATTTAATTATAATTAAAGATTACTACAATATAAAATTTGTGAATACAGTAAACGTTACCTATAGAAGCGATACAATGATATGTTTCCTGTTCTTCAGGTTGAGCAGGAAACATGTCGTAAAGAGTTTTCCATAATGCTATAAAATGTCCTTGAGACATTTTTGGCACAATTTTAAGATCCAATGGACTGTCTTTTGACGCTATCATTGAACGTAAACTACCCATACTCTGAACTTCCCATGATTGATCACCTGGTTGGCTATTCAAGCTTGTAGACCGTGATAAAGTGCCTACAGTTGGCTCTTCGGCTATGCTAATTGGCATTTCCAAGGAAGCTACGCTTTGCTCCATGTTATCAAAGAAATCTGTAGCTTCTGCCGCCATTTCGGCTCCATCTAACCAATTTATTATATAGTGATGTAACATAAAAAGACATATATAAATACGACTTTCATATATATAGCTGAATATTTACCTGCTGAATGTATTGGAGATTCAAAGTCGGCAGGTGTAAGAAGTGGCGGTAAATGCAACGTATATAATAACTTTAATCTTTGCGTCAAATCAGCTGTTGCTGTCATCCCTATGGCCTGCACTAGTTCCCGGAAGTTTAACAAACCGTCACGATTACGGTCCATTAACTAAAACATTTTTTAATTAAAATAATTATATAATTAATGTTGTTTTCGTTTATAATCAATTCTTGTAAAATATGATTTTTTAAAATTTAGTTTTATTATGCACAATTTTATAATGTATATTAATCAAACTAAGATTAATTTATTTATAAAGACTAAACTTACACGAAATAATCGCGCAGAAAGAGATTCAGCTTGAGTGCATTTTCCCCACGGAGACAGACCACCAAATAATATTCTAAATAAGTCAAAATCTACTTTATATGCTTCGTACGGCGGTTGGGTAGGATCATAACGATCAGGTTCGGATTTTCGTTGGCTCATTAGCTCTTCTCTCACTAAACTTAACAATTCCTATATACATAGCACATATAATTAAAATATTTATAATTTCCTTTTATGATTTGTCTATATGAAAACTATTCTAAAGTACCTGCAACTCTTCCATTTTCATATATTTATCAACAATAACGCTTCTAATTACGTTTTTTTCAATTCCATCTTCGAGGCTTTGAACTACCCTCAATCTATGCTTCAGGCGCAATCTTTCTATGCCACCAATTGTTAAAGATCCATATCTTGAATATGCTTCATAAATTAACGTTTGAACAGATATACTCTACAATAGCAAATATATTTCAGCTACAAGAGTCGAAGATTAAATACATGAAATCAGAAGATATGTATATTCTTACTTTATTGAGTAATGTACTATCAACTGGTTTAGGAAATATTGGACCTTCATCGTTATAAACGCCACCAAGGTAATCTGTCAATAGTTGCATGGCTTCTCCGTCATCGCGACAATTGAGTAACTTGTCTTGATTCCATTCCAATACAGTCAATGCTATCTGATAAAGCAGAATAGATTTATTTATTATAAATATCTCATATCAATTATATGTAACAAGTAATTTGATTAAATCAAAAAATGTTAATGAATTTAAATAAAATACAATAAATTTGTTAAGAAAAATTTCTCAAAATTAAAAGAAAATTTATGTTAAATTAAATTTATTTATACAATATAATTTAATTTATACAATAAGAACTTTCCATACAATAATCTTTAAAATTTATTAAGAATTATTTTTGTTGAAAGATTTCATTAATTGAAAAAAACAATTGAAAATAAAGCTACTATATTTAGTTTGTTACCTGAAAAATAACTTTTGCCCCATCGTAGAAGAAACAGTCCATAATATTTACAGCGCTACTGGTTGGCATAACACTCAAGAATATAGTTAAAAACCAAGATAATGAGATAACTTTAATTAAGCCAAGCTCCTGTAACTTGGCATGTAACACTGGCAAATGTTCGGCTGCCAGTTCCTCTAAAAGACCTTGATCAACGAGAGCACCGACCACTCTACGATCGTAGTAATCAGGCAGTAATGATTCACAAACATTACATAATTGCCAGAACGCTGATTCTTCAGAGCAATAAATTAGTAGAACTGACGCTACTATATTCATTGCCTGACAATAACCTGTAAGAATATTTATGAATAATTTCATTTATATTAACGTGATGCTGTTAAAAATAAGCATGATTTTAATTATTTATTTTTAGATGAATATTAATTATATATTTTAACACATTTAAAATTGTCGGCTTTTGATAAATAGATATTCAATAAAATGATATAACAAAAAATTCGATTAGTAAGAATTTCAAATAGCTATGTTACAAACAAAAAAGATTATTAGACTTGCCTATCTGAGGATTTCGCCATGCATAGGCAGATAGTACCCTTCGTAACGCACTGATTCCAGTATCCGATTGAAAAGCCGGATGTTCCGGTAACGATCTATGCAAATCCCTTTCGATTTCCTCGTTTGCTTGGCATGATTTACCAAGAGATTGTTCGACTAATGATTTATACAAATCTGGATTCATTGCCTTCTCATTTAAAGCACCTAAACACAATATTATTTTATGTATTAAATCTCAATATTATTTATGATTGTATGTATCATTTATATATATTACCAGAAAAGGTGAGCCAAACTTCTCCTCTGAGAGATTGAGGTATTCCTTGAATAACGAGTTTCGTAGTTTCCGTAGTTCTGTACATAGTAATTCCTCTTCCATATTCTGCAAAATGAAGTTCCCATTGCTTTTCTTTAGCTTCTTGTTTCAACGCGGCTTCGGGAGTCAATGGGGCCTTGAAAAGTATCATCAGTGGCGGTTGTGGTTTCCATTGTTCTGTAAGTTTTATTTCCTCGCAATTGTTACTCATATTCGGCAAACATACATTCTCTCTCGTTCTATAACAAGATTACAATTTTATGTTATTGCACATATATTATATTTTATATCTACTAGAAAATATAACGCAAACATACATATAATTAAGTTTAGACTTTGACAAGAGCTCAGAGATTTTTTGCACCACGAAATCTCTATCATGTATTTGGGCGAATAGAAATGATGAACGCGCCGTTGTGATTAATATTGACTTATCTGCTCCTGTGCTGGACTGATTTTCCGCCGATTCAACGAGTGTTACTTCTCTTAGAGGTATAACTAAACTGACTTGTCTTCTTACCTAAATAGATACAAGTAATAAATAAATTTTACACACATTTAAGGAATTCATTAGTTTTAATATAATATTATGCTTACCCTACTTTCAAAACAAAGATAATTTTGAGATAAGTATATCTTTCCCCAAACGTATCTTTTGTTGTATGGAGTCCATAAAGTAGCATCAATGCTACCATCTAATTTCTCGGTTCCTGGCAATCTAAATTGAAGCCTGTATGTTTCTGAATGTGCTCGTGCATCCAAATCTCTCTTCAAGAAAGATGGCTTCTTAGGCACATTTTTGCTAAATTAAGAATTAATTTAGTGTTTATTTCTACATAATTTTCTAAAAAATAATATAATCATATATCAATATACCTTAATTTATTCAATAAGTCTCTATCCTCATTAAATCCACTTTTTTCATCAATAAGTCTATAAAAAAGTGAAAAAATCATTTTGTGATAAATTAATACATAAAATGCAAAAATATTCTTTAAATATCTTCTATATGCTATATTTTAGTAAATTTTAGTACCTTTTCATAGCAATATTGGTCAGTTGTTCCATTAACGAATATGTTTCTGATTTATGTATAAACATAGAAAAATAATGCTGTAACACAAATGAAAAAATTAAATGTTAAAAATTGATTGAAATATATGAAATGTATCATGACATGTGTCGATAATAATAATACATAGAAACGTACGTGTACACATTAACATATACCTCTTTATTGTCACGTGTTACAACACGTATACTATCTGGAACTATAAGAGAATTAGTTTTGTTCAATTCCGTAATGTCTGTCCATCTTATGGTCAATTTCGTTTCTCTCGCCAGTATATAGGCATAAAAGCACATGTGGTTTACAGATAAATAGAGCCATCCTTGTCTAGGTAATCGTGATTTCCAGTAACTAAAAAAAAAAAAAAACAGCCACCTTATGATTACTTTCTTAAATGTATTTAATATTATATTTTTATGTAATTTTTATATATTTAAATTTTAAAAACCTGCATGAATAATAATTGACCAATTTGTCCTCTTTGGGTATATTGAACAATTGGTGAAATTTAAAAGACACAGTTTTAAAAGACTCTGGGTCTTCTTCTGTAATATCAACATTTAATTAAAGCATAAATGTTTCATAAATGTTTTTACAATGTAAATAATGATTAATAATTCTACCATCTGCAAACTGAGAATCCGGGATGCTATTTGCTATTATAGATTGAATTTTGCAGCAAACGAATTCCGTTATCTCCTCCTCGGTATCGAACGACGTAAGCGTAGTCATTAAATTCGAGTGGAGCCATTCCCAATCCTGCAAAATCTCCTCGCGAGTCAAGGAACATGCCACTTCTGTAAGTTTCAAATGTAAAAAGACACATTACAAGTTCAAACTCTACTTCAGAGATTTAATTAATATAAAACCTAATAAGCCTTGTAATTTTTTTCAGATTGTAGTTGCATAAAATTGTAGGTGAAAGCATTGAATAACATTCTTATGTTCCCTTGGCATTTGCTGTACACAGCTGACAATTATTTATGTTAATATGCACTGTTATCAGTTAGTGTGCTACTATCACTACTATTAAAGCAATACTCACACATATATTCATTGCCCTTGGCTTTACATCTTTTTAAATGCATAATATGAGCAAGAAAATTAATATGTAATAATTATAATAAACATAATTG
>Ga0157363_1001634_pt1 | contig 18918 bp, 4 predicted proteins | sample AttsexASBM1_FD_111477 | JGI IMG/M metagenome (GOLD analysis project Ga0157363, IMG submission 111477) | Fungus gardens microbial communities from leaf cutter ant in Ribeirão Preto, State of São Paulo, Brazil - Atta sexdens ASBM1 | ecosystem: Host-associated > Fungi > Mycelium > Unclassified ... | reverse complement strand
TAGAGGCAGAACCTCAAGAGAAAATACTATCATAGTATACTTGAACTCTTATATTTTATTTTGATTTTCTTTTTATTTAATTTCTTGAACAATGAAGAAATATGTAACTATGGTTACATAATGTATTATAGGCCTAGAACTTGAAAAAAGAAACTAGAACAATAACATCAAAGATATGGCTATAGCATATTTGTCTTAGAGTAATAGTATAGTAGACTCATTGTTACGATCAATGCCTCCTGGAGTCAGCATGGATATGGGCAAAGGGTATGATGACATGATCGGCTGCACCACATATAGTCTCAGTCAGCACCTCATGCAGTAGGTGTTGCTGCCTTGCTTCATCCTTATAGTCTCCTCATGTTTTACTCCTCGTGTATATCTCATGGTTGTACAATGGACTCAGATAAATAGCGTAGATACACTCCTGTATCCTTACACTTTACCACTTCTAATTAATTCCTTACACTTCCTCAAGTCTTTGCCTAAGTGCAACCTGAGCTCAAGCTTAAGGTCGTTACACTCATGAACAACACATTTAGAGTAGGACTTGTAATAGTAGTATATATATAGTATAAGAATATATTGGAAACTTTTTGTTGCTTTCTCTTGTAATCTCTATGAGACTCTTGCTATATAAGACTACTTAGTGTACTATTGTTTACTTCAATTAGTAGTTGCTATAATATGGGAGTTGTTATTTAGAACTTCATAGAATTGACCAAAGGTATAGGATTTGTGTTACAAACTCAAGATCTTAGAGTTGATCAAGAGAAGGAACCTTGTATAGGGTTTACACAAGAGAACTCGATAGAGAAATCTATACAAGATAGTCTATCTTATATACTAAATCCACATGGTCCATGCTAGCTACTTCTAACCTACCCTAAACAGCCATGTGTTAGTCTTAAGGTCAACATATGTTGCATATATTATATAACATTATCTTTCCAGAACCTTCTATCTTCTTCCATGCATTATGTGACTTGTGACCATGTTATCTGATGTGACATGTTGTGTAACAGCATGACCTTGTCACCCTAAGTTCTAAAAATAGAAAAATAAAAAATAAATAACTAAATAAAAAGAAACTGAAAATAAATAGAGTCCACTGCTTTCATCTTTGACAATTTGGTTCTTGGGTTAATAGGTGATTTGAATAAAGTACAATCCACTCTGGAAGAGGGTGGAAAGAGTGCAGATGTCAGATGGTATATGATAAGAAAGTAATAAGAAGATTAGCAGAAAATAATCTATATATAAAACCAGAAAAATACAAGTAGAAGGTTAGAGATGTAGGACCAGAAGTGATTAAGATAGAAGAAGAGATGAAAGAATTTAAAGATGTACAAAAGTTTTTAGAACTTGCTAACTATTATTGATAGTTTATTAAGAATTTTATAGCAATAGCCAGACTATTATATAATATAGTAAAAAAGGATTAGAAGTGGGAGTAGATAAGAAAGCAAGAGGCAGTGTCTAAGAAGTTGAAGAAGAAGTTTACAAAAGAACTAGTGTTATAGTACTAGACTTAGACAAAAAAATAAGGATGCAAGTTGATATGTTGGACTGTGTAATAGAAGGAGCATTATCTATGGAATATAAAGATAGATAATAGAGGCCAGTAGCTTACCTGTCAAAATCTCTTAATAAGATAAAGAAGAATTACAAAATTCATAATAAGGAGATATTAACAGTAATTAGAGAATTGGAAAACTGGAGACATTTATTAGAAGATGCAAAGTTCAAGTTTGAGGTCTGAATAGATCATAAGAATTTAGAATACTTTATAAAAGTACAAAAGTTTAACAGAAGACAAGCCTAATAATGTTGTGGCAACTACTAAACAAAACAGTCAAGTAGTCTTATAAGCAAAAAGTTTCATAGAGATTACAAGAGAACTTAACAAGAAGTCTGATATATCTCTATACTATTTATATAATATTTATATAGTCTATGCTAGCAATAAATAACCTTACTCTAAAGTATATATGTCATCCATAAGTCTACTATATTATTACTACAAGACAAATATATTACAACTATATCTTTAATATTATTGTTTTAATTCCTTCTACTATATTTCAGACTTATGACATTATATTATGTGATACATCATATGATCACAGTCATATATCTCTTCATTGTCCAAAAGAAATGAAAAGAAAAATAAAACTAAAATAAAGATAAATAAATAAAAATAAAATAAAATATTAAAGTCCAAGTATATTATGATAAATAGATATTGTATTTGTTAAGATTTGACTTCACCTTGAAATATGTGCTAGAAACAAAAATAAAGAAAGTAAATAGACTTAGTAGAAGACCAGACTGGAAATATCACAGATAAATGATGAGTAGTATCAATAAGAATAATTGATATTGTTAAGTCTGAAATCTAATCCTTAAATACAGAGATATATATGTATATTTTATAATTCAATGACCTTAGAGTTGATTAAAGAAAGGAACACTGTATTAGAGTTAACATAAGAGAACTCTGTACAAAATTATCTACCTTATATACTAAAAGCTTATAGTATATGCTCTATTACTTTAGCTTACCCTAAATAACCATGTACTTGCCTTAAGATCAATATATGTTAAATATGTTATATGATGTTATCCTTCTAGAACCTTTTATATCTTTCTATTGCTACTATGTGATATATGACAGTGCATTAGTATTATCATGTTAAACCTTAACCCCAAGTTTGGAAAATAAAAGAAGAAGAAAAATAAAATAAAATAAAATAAAAAGATATTAGAAAAAACTTAAGTCTAAGCTTTGCAATTCTGATATTTATGCTAGGAATAGACCAGCCACTGAACCAGTTATACTGAAAGTGTGCAATGTCAAGCTTAGCTTTTTGATATCTAACTAGTATTATATATAAACTTCATACTATATTCTTAACAATATATACAAAAGAGTGATAGTTTGTATGCAAGCTGTTTCCATCACATAATCAAAACTTGTACCTGATGGGAGCTGTCATCTATCATAGCAGCTGTTAGGCTAATTTTAGAAGGTAACTAATTATGTCACTATATTGATATATTTGTATCTCTATCAATACTTATTGCTATGAGATATATCATATATTATTGGAAATAGTTTGATGAGTACTTTCCAACACAAGTTCAATCATGTAAATCTGTCTAGCTGTTCATGAGATATTAACATATGAATAGCTCTTATTTGAGGCTTTCTAGTGCAACTTAGTTTGTGAAAATTGGTCTACTGGTTGTAGAGATACAAGCTGAATAAAGTCTGTAACAGAAAAGTAGAAGTAGAAAAAGACAATGAGAATCAGACATTAATAAAAATAATACATTAATTAAAAAATAATAGATTTGTAGTTTAGTAGAAGTAGTAATAAAAGGACTAGAAGTAGAAATACTAGAAAAAATAAAAATAGCTAGGAATAAATATAAAAAGGTAATTAAAGTAGTAGAGGAAATAAAGAAGATAGAAGTAAAAATATTGTAAGGGAATAAATAACAGACAAAGAGAGAATTAGTATTAAAGAAAGAAAAGGTCTATGTACCAAAAGATAAAGAGTTGAGAATAGAAATAATCTGGTTGTATCATGGTATACCAGCAACTAGATATAGGGGAAGATAGAAAACAATAAAGTTGGTAATGAAAAACTACTAGTGGCTAGAAGTAACAAGAGATGTAGGAAAATACATAAATGGTTATGATCTATATCAAAGAATAAAGAATATGATAGAGACACTAGTAGAGAAGTTAAAATTAAGTGAGATACTAGAGAAGCTATAAATATATCTAATAGTGGACTTAATTACTAAGTTACTGTTGGTAGTAGGGAAAGATATGATTTTGGTAGTATGCAATAGGTTGTTCAAAATGATACAATAATAGAGGGAACATTAGCAAAGGAATTAGCAAGGCTATTTAGAGACAATATATGAGAAGTTGTATGGGTTGCTAGAGAGTATAGTTTTGGATAAAGAACTACAGCTTGTAATAGAACTAATGAAGAAGCTTAAAAGAATATTGGGAATTGAGATAAAACTATCAATATTTACAAACAAATAGTCAAATAGAAAGAATAAACTAGAAACTAGAACAATACTTATGATTCTTTGTTAATCATAGGCAAAATAATTGGCCAGAATGATTAGTGACAGTAGAATTTGCAATCAACAACAAGACACACTCAGCAACTAAGATGTCTTTATTTATGGTAAAATATAATAGAGAATTGAGGATGAGAATAGATATTAGAAGAAAGGAAAAAGTGGAGAAGGTAATGGAGTTTGCAGAAAGGATGAAGAGATTTCAGAAAGAAGCTGGGCTGCATTGAGGAAGGCATAGGAGGAAATAAAGTAGCATGTGGATAAGGGAAGAAGAGAAGCAGAGAAGTGAAAGAAAAGAGATAAAGTAATGTTGAGCATAAAAGACTTAGTATTCAAAGAAAGACTGGCAAAGAAATCAGTGGATTGATATGTTTGTCAGGATCAAAGATGGTGAACTTGTCTCTTCCCATTACCATTCTCTTATTTAAAGTCTTTTCTATTTTTTACTTTGACTCTTTGATCTCTTTTCTTTTTTTCTTTGCCTTTATTTAGAACTTAGTAAAGGAGAAACAAGGTGATGTGACAAGGTATGATGGCAGTCACTGGTTGGTCACACAAATTACAGTCACAACATTATATGATATCACAGAAGGGTGATAATATGCATTATAAAAAGAAATGATGACTTTATCTATATAAAACTCATAACATTTAGAGTAGGCTAAATATAGATGTATACAGACTATATACCAGAGGTATATAAAGTAGACACACCTGTACTAAGAACATTACTGAGTTCTTTTATGCTAAACAATATCAGTTTCCTCTTTTGACTAAACTCTTAGTCTTAAGTTGTAACAACATTAGTCTATATATTATCAATAAAGTAGTTTTTACTGATGTAGTAAAATTATGACTGCTAACTTCAATGAGAATTTACCTGGTTGTGAATGTTAGTTGAGTAGTGTAATATAGAGAACAAGTAAGGGAGTAAAAGATAAAAGAAGTGAAACCAGTAAAGATAGATGGAGTGGAAGAATAAGAAGTTAAAAAAACATTGAATAAAAGAAAAATGAGGAAAGTATCAAAGTATCTAATACAATGGAAAAGATTTACAGCAGAGCATGACACATAGAAAAGAGAGGAGAACTTAGAAAATATAAAGGAAGTAGTAGCAGAGTTTGAGAGGAGGCTGACTATAGAAGTGAGAAGATAAGAAAAATTAAATATGGTGGAGAAAAGAGACTTTAGAAGAGGGAAGTTACTAGAGAAGTATACAACAAAGATGTTATATGAATAGGATAATAGAAAATTTGAGGAAAAATACTTAAAGAAGTTGGAGAGAAACTGGCAAAAATAGGAGTCAGTTTCTTTGAAGGAAAAATCTTAAAGAGGAAATAGAAATAATGCCAGAATTAAAGACAGTGAACTCTTGTTAGATGCAGTCCACACCTTGTTATCTGAGATGCTCCTTCCAGATCTTAAATATCAAGATCCAAGTATAAATATATTATCCAAGAATATAAAAGTCAAAGCAAAATAACCTTTGGCTTCAATATATGTGTTACACTTCTACAAGTCATACTAGTCACATATTTCAGATCAGAACTAGAAATTTTAGAAGATAAACAACCACTGGAAGGTGGTAAGGTATATCATTACTAATCTAAAAGAGTAATAGTAGTTTTAGTTGTTTTCAGAATAAGTTACTATAGTGTAAGCTACCATATTATATACTTATTGGTATATCTAGAGCAGTTATCTGTGATATAGCTGCTAAGTAAGTTATCTTGCTCTCTATTTATCCTTGGATGCTAAAAGAAAAGTGTTTATGGAGTTGTTTTGTATTAGTAAGAATATTCAAAGTGACATGGTTAGTTTTGATTTATATTAGAAAAGAGTTTAGGAGTACAAATGAGAATTAGTGGTTATCTATAAATAGAGATAGATAAGGTCAGAATGTGGAATATAACAATTCTATTTATATTTATATTATTTTTTATTTTGAACTTAGAGTTAGAGTTAGTCATCACTTCTCTCTTTTTTACTACTATCTTTTATAATAGCACTTAATAGAGAAATTACAAATATAAATTATAGTTTCTTTAACTTAGCTATGTTTAACTCTGTAGAGTTCAAAGTAGTTTCTGAAGATATTTGTATAGATGCATCTAGGGATAGATCTAACATTTTAAGCCCAAACTCTTTAAGGAAATTATTGGCTCACTCTAACATCTCCTTAGCTTTATATAAAAGGAAAGACCAGTTTTTAAAACTAGACAAACTATTACAACAATATATCTACACCTTATGTAGACATTGCTTTTAACATATCTTTTAGCTCTAGCCAGTCAAATGGTCTCAATTCTTTATTTATTCCATACTCAGAACTTGAACTGTGTTGTGACAACCACTAGACCAATGTCCAATAGCAGCACTACAAGTAAATCTCTTAGGTGGATATCTAGTGGGGAACATGAGTTGTGTAATTCACAAGAGAACTCAACAGGGAACTACAACAGTATTTTACCAACTATTTATACTAAGTATCCATGGTCTATGCTATAACTATGCATCTGCTGTGCGTCCTACCCTAATGTCCATACTCTATCCTCATGTTCATTACTAATCTACCTCATATCCTATTACTTATCCACCATATGTCTACCTCAAGTGTTATGATCTAAAATCCTTAGAGTCGGATAATAGAACGACTCTTGTATTGAGTAACACAAGAGAACTCGATAAAGAACTCTTCTGCAAGCTAGTCTACCTTATATAGTCCTACAGATAGTCTGTGCTAAGTACTGTGCACCCTACACTAAACAACCATGTGTAGTCCATGAGGCCAACATGTGGTATCCATATTGTGTGATGTCATCTGTTCTCGAATTTTCTACTAAACTCTTCCTAGTCTTGTGATCTGTTTTGTGACTATGCCATCAGGTGACTGATCAACCCTAACTCTTGTTGATCTAAAAATAGAAAAGTAGAAAAATAAATCGAAAAGAAAATAAAAAATAAAAATAAAAATAAAATAAGTCAAGTCCACCTTCTTTGATCTTGACATCAAGGTTAGTATGCTATATACATGTGCCCTGATGTTATATCCTAAACCCTACTCTTCATCTCCGTTATCCATGTGTGCATCATGTGTACACCATAAGGAAACTATGCTATTAACATGTTCTTTAACGTCACTCCATCTCTAGACTCTTCTTGATCCTTCTAAACTATAGATCCTTCCAGACCACTCTAGGCCCTATGATGTAATGTCATGTGCCTTCCAAGTTATGTGTCTTTTCTCTCCCATCGTAGACTAATAATAATACTACTATCTATATCTTACTAAAGTCTGTCCATACTTTACCGTATCATAACAAACTGGCCAATTCTGAGTTATAGAATAGTCATACTCATCCTATTTCTTTATTTGGAAATTAAAACACTATTACCATTGATATTAAAAATATAGAAATCTCTTTTATATAGATGGCAGATTTTATCAAGAACAGTAATATCAAGAATAATAGGGAAAAAGACATTTCTTGTATTGCAGGCTTTGGACAAGCAGTCTGGACTTTTATTTTTGCTATTTATGAGGGAGAATGAGATATTTTGAAAACAGGTAAGAATAACTTCACATTCTGCCAGAAAGTTAAATCAAAATTTTCTAACAACATTCTGGTTTGTTCAACTGAAAAAAAGTCTGATAGAACTCTAGTTTCCAAATCTGTTGAGTTCTCAAACATTCTCCCTCCTCCTGTCTTCTCTAAACTCTCTAAAGAAAAAATAAACAAATTCAAATACTATGAAAAAAAACAGTAATAAATCCTAGAGTCGATCTGGTAATAGTGTTAAGTATTTATATACTCAAGTCTTGTCCACCATCATCAAAGATACCCTTAAAGTCAAGAACAACTTTCCTAATTTCTTAAACAAGAAAATCAAAGAAATTTATAAAGTCATCAATAACATAGAAAAACTCAAACTATGTATCAACATAATCACTAAATATTTCTCTTAAAAACAAATCATTATTCCCATAGACAGCAATAATTCAAAAAAATTCATGGTAGCATCAGATGGACATGTTGTCAATCTAAACTGTGCTCTCAAGGGTATTAAATCAGACACTATCATTGACTTTATCCAAGTTGATCACAGAAATCTTATAATAACAGCCAACAAAGTTGCCTTCTCTTTTGATCTCAGTATTGTTGGAAATTATATCAAAGGCATTAATATAATAGACTTGAATAATGTTCAAACTACTTGTCTTCCTCAATTAAAGTCTTATCTGAAAATATTAGATATCCCATATATCATTAAAGATACTAACACATCTATCAACTCTAGTGTGGTTGAAATCATTATCAAATCTATCCATATCTTTGATAATATCAAGATTACTTCAAAACCTCATGTTATCAAAGTCTCACACAAGTTAGATATAACTATCATATAAATTGATATTTGAGACTTACAGAGTAGTATGTCTGCCAAAATATTAATTAATTGATACTTCAATGTAGGAAGCTATATTGCTACTGCATATGGTGCTAAGAATCTTAATGTTTAAAATGCAATAGACCTCACAAGATTGAACACCATTACTATTTTATCTGGTACTATAAGGCAAATTTCAAGATCAATCCTTCTAAACTTGAAACCAAACAAGGCAAACTGTGCTCACATATTTTCAAATGCCTAAGTTGCAAAGATAATTACCAGGCTAACTCTAACACATACTCCTTCTGAAGACATTTTTTAACAGAGAGTGGCATTCAAAGAAATATCAGGAGATCTAGGATACTAGAAATATATCAATTTGTCTAGCTATGAGTAGTACACAAATATGATTTTAGAAAATATCAAAAAAAATTTGCAAAATATTAAGAACAGAGCTCTCATTAATACTATCTTTGAAACTAATAACAAATTTGATATTCTTTTCATCTAAGAACCCTTCTAATCATTCGTTCAAGCTATTCTAAGTTTCTCTAGTAAAGAAGACAGAATAGTAGAAGTTTCTAACTATCTCAACTAGATCATATTCTCTAGATTATCATCTAATGAAAGTGACTATCTTAGAGTTATTTTGTATATTAACATTCAATTGTCTTATTTTTGTTTTTCTCTTTGGATCAATATCTACTCTGACAATAATCAATTTGCTTTAAAGTATCTAAAGGATACTCAAGCAAATATTCACAATGTTTTAGTCATAGCTAGTAACTTGAATATAAGAGATAGTAACTAGTAATTGGAACACTTTATATTCATTCCATTCAGTTTATAGTAATTTATTTGTGGATATCACAGACTCATTTGATTTTATGATGTCATGATCTACTAATCAAGTTTCAACTAGATATGCAAGTAACACAAATGATGCAAACTCAGTTATTGATCTCATATTCCTTAGACCCAACTTTGCAGAATTTGATAATCACACTATATATCCAGAGCTTTAATAAATATCCCTTCAATCATGTTCCATTAACTGTTAGCATTTCTATCATTGAGAAATCTATCTTAGAGAAACAATGTACTATTATCAAGAATAGTGAAGAGGAAGAGAAATTTACCTTTGAACTTATAAAAGCTTTCAAGAAGGTTGACACTTTGCTAATAGTAGACAAGAATTCTTTTGAACTTATAGTTCAAGAATTTACAAGATTTTTGGATTGCATATAGCATAAACATGTCTACATTACTAAGTATTCTAAGGCTTGGTGGAATAAAGATTGCTGTAGGAAATTGGCAAATTACAAAGTGTCCAAGCATATCAACAACTAAAAGGCTTTCAAAGGAACAGTTAAGAAGACAAAATGTATATTCTTTGATAACAAGATTCAAGAATGTGCAACAAAGAATCAAAGATCCTGAGACCTCATAAACTGGGTTAAAAAGTATAAATTTCTGGCTATAAAAGCATTACAGTTTAATAAGCAACCTTGTTTAGAGCTCAATAATTCATGGTAAGTTCTACATCAATTATTTAATTTGGCTCAAAATTAACAAGTCAATACACATACTCTTGAAAAAATCTCCACAAAACCAAGAATGGAATGGACACTCTTTTCAAATAAAGAGTTTAAAAGTGCTATTGCTAAATATAACAACTCATTCTTGCCTGAGCTAGATAAAGTGTTGTAGAAACATCTCAAAGTGGTTGTCAAAAATGACAAGTGTTTAAAAAACATAATCAATATTGCTAATGTGTATATCAATTTAGAATATTGGCCATTGTATTTCAAAATGTTATTGATAATCATCATTCCCAAGCCTAACAAAGCTTCATATGATTCCTTCAAGATATTTCACCCTATTGTCCTTCTGAATATGTTAGGCAAATTAATTGAGAAATTCATTGGAGAGAGGCTCCAATTCCAAGCTATCTTCAAAAAATTCATTCATTCAAGTCAACTTGGGAGACTTAAACAATGAGCAATTACAGATGTAAGTATCTTTCTAACTCACTTAATTCATATAGAATGGGTTAAAAAACTTCAAACAAGCATCTTAGCACTTGAAATTGCCCAGTTCTTCCTGTTACTTAATCATCAACTCATTTCTCTTATATTGGACAAAGCTAGGTTTAATCCTAAAATCTTCTTGTTCTTTTCTGATTATCTAGTTAGTAAGAAAATACAATATTTATAGAATAACTTATCTTTTTTTTCAATGTTAATGTTAGAATAGGTCAAGGCTCTACTTTATTACTGATTTTATCTGTGTTATATCGCTTTCCTATTTTTTATATTTTTGAAAAAAAAAGCTAAAAATCTGAAAATTCCAGTGTCTTTTATAGACAATGGTCTCTTCATATCTCAAGAAAAGTCTATTAAAAAAACAAATTATCAAATTTTTTGTAGTGATAACATTATTTTCTTTCTATTTAAACAATTTGGTCTTATCATTAAACATGAAAAATCTGAAGTCTTTCACTTTTCCAAATCATATGGAATCTTCAACTTTTTCCCACTCAACCTCAGTAGCTTTCAAAGCCCTGTACTTTGCCCTAAGAATACTTGATAGTATTCATTTTTGACAGAAAGCTATTATGTTGATAACATGTCAAATTTTATTCCAATAAAACTCTGTCTACTGCCAAATATATGAAAATACTTGGTAATTCCTTACATGGATTACTTTCTCATTAAAAATGTCTTTTATATATTCTCCCCATTGCCCTCTACAAGTCTTTTTATAGCATTTTAACAAGGCACCACTCACATACCCTTTCAAAAAGCTCAGAAAAATGCAATATAGAGCTGCTTTGTGGATTTTAGGTGCATTTCATATCTCACTCACTCTGGGGATTGAGGCTATGACTAGCCTAATCCTAATTTATTTACATCTCTAGAAACTTAGTAAATGTCAGCAATGTAGAGCATCCACTTTTCTATTTAATCATGCTATTAATTTGCTGTTTGCAAACAGATATGCTAAACAAGTGGATTAGCATTGCCTCTCTTTGGAAAACATAACTTCCAAACAAAAACTAAAAATTAGAAGCTCTATTGTAAATATTAACAATCATCTTAATAGTATTTTCCCAGCTTTTAATTCCCTCAACAGTAAATTGTCTCTAGGTTCTAGACTAGTCAATCTTTTTTCTAGTCAACTCTTTTTCCATTAGGCAGATTACAAAAATAAGAAATCTAAATCTACTCATCTATACAAACTTTATGAGATTGTTTTTAATGCTTCATTCAATCCAAAATTAATCATCATAATCACTGATATGAGCATCAAGAACAACATTGCCTCTTTTATCACTTACATCCATTCATATTTCAATTCTGTCATGAAAACTCTATACTATGTCTTTAATATTACTTCTTCAGAAGCTGAATTATTTGCTATCAGGTGTAGTATTAATAAAGCCATATAAGTCAAGGATATCTCCCATATTATTATCATTACTGACTTTATTCATGTAGCACATCAAATATTCAACTCCTCTATTTATCTGTACTAGAAACAATCAATTGCTATCTCAAAAGACCTTCAATCATTCTTCAATAAACTATATTAAATTCTGAGAATACCCAAGTAATGATAACTGGCATCTTTATACCTTGGTAAACAAAGATACCAAGAAATTTAATCTCATACCAGTGTTTCCATGCCAATCATCATGGAACTTTGACAAAAAGAATGAATATAACAATATTATCAGAAATTGGTGTATGATCTTTCAAGTATCAGACTTCAAAGGCAAATAATTTCTTAATCTTCTGTATGACAATCTTAATCTTATTGAACCATCATACATTAAAGGAGGGTCATGGATTAAACATTTCAGACATTCCAACTCTTTATGCACAAGAGTTACAAGAGCTATTACCAATCATGCTCCAATTGGAAAATATTATCTTCAATTCTTCTCTTATGAAAAATTTAGCTATCTATGCAGATTTTATCCAATTGCAATAAGATGTCATATTCTCTATAAGTGTAAGAAGTTTAACAACTACTGGAATCCAATAGGAGTGTCAGACACTATTAGTCATTTTGTCTCTTTTCTTGAATACGATCCAAATACCTTTTCCTTTGGAAAAAACATTACATAGTATGCTACTATAGATGCTGTTAGATTATATATTTCCTTTTTCTGTTCTTTTCTCTCTTTCCTTTATTTTCTCTGTTGCTTTGGTCTTATGTAACAAAGTTACATTGTAGCTACTATAGTTTGCCTATGTACTATATGTTACAAACTCAAGAACTTAGAGTTATTCAAGAGGAAGAACCTTATATTAGGGTTAACACAAGAGAACTCAATAGAGAACTCCATACAGAATCATCTATCTTTTATACTAAACTATGATTGTCTATGCTACTACTTTTCTAGCCTACTCTAAAGACCATGTGTTTGCCTCAAAGCCAACATGTGTAAGACACATTGTTATAATGTCATCCTTCCAGAACCTTCTATGTCCTTCCAGTATGTCATGTGATCAGTTACTGATGTGAGACAGTTTGTGATAGTGTAACCATGACATCACACTAATCTCTAACCCTAAGTTTCCTAAATAGAAAATAAAAGAAAAGAAAATAGAAATGAGAAAAGAAAAGAAAATATTTAGAGTCCACTGTCTTAAACTCTGACACTATATGTAATAAATTAATGATTCAAAAAAAAGTTAGTATTAATGTGACATTATATAATATGATATAGTGTCATATATCTGACATATATTACAAGTCACAATTATACAATTATGTATTATAGAAAAATATAAAAGGTTTCAGAAAACCATATATCAACAATATATAGTGTATATGTTCTTTAAGATAGGCTAGGTTTAGTATAGCACAGACTATTAGTTAAGTGTATATAAGATAGACACTTTGTAACTGGAACTGTTAAGAACATGGACGATGGACTTCAATTTTTATTTCCCTTTTCATTTTATCTACTTGTCCTTTTCATCTCTCATCTATTTTCTATATTTAGAACTAGGGTTAGGGTTTAGTGACAAAGATCACGCTGTCACATGACATGGTCACAAGTCACATGATGCACAGAAGGATGTAGAAGGTTCTAGAAGGATGACGTCATACAACATGTGGAACACATGTTGACCTTATGTTATACACATGGCTGTTTAGGGTAGGTTAGAAATAGCTAGCACGAACCATGGGCCCTAGGTATATAAGGTAGACTATTCTGTACAGAGCTCTCTATCGAGTTCTCTTGTGTAATCCTATACAAGGTTCCTCTTTGGTCCAGCTCTAAGGGCCTAAGTCGTAACAGGAACTCCATTGAGTTCTCTTATATTACCTAATATAAGGTTGTTTAATCCTTGAGCTTAAGTTTATAATATGAAGTTTGTATCTGCTTTATATACTATATACAAGAAAATATCATTTTTTACTCTATATATGTTATTTTTGACAAGAAAATTTTTCCTAAATGTACTAACTCTCTATTAGATGTGGTTTACACCTCATTATCCAAGATTTGGTAAGGTATCTTGGAAGTTCAGATAAATACTTTATATATTATCTAAGAATACAGAAGATAGATCAGAACAATCTTTGGCTTTAGCTTGTGTGCTATACCTCTACTAGCCATACTAATCACATATTTTGGAGTGGAACTTGAAAAACTTGATAGTTATCTGGAATGGAGGCTATTAAGTAAGTTACTCTGATTTCTAGTGATCTTTAGATATTAGAAAGGGAAGGTCTATAGAGTTAACAAAGATCAGCAAAAACATCTGAGGTAAAATGAAGGTATATGATCTGTACTGGAAGAGATTATCTGTGGGTTGGGATGAATGTGGCTAGAAAACAGGATGTAATACTTATATGAAAGAGTATAAATTATACAATAAGTTATTAGACAAAATAAGTCCAAAGATAGAATTATCAGTGTTTGACTCTTTTAGAAAAGATAGACCTATTTCAGTATCTATTCTACAAATACTTATTCCCTTCATTCAAAACAATTCTTCTACTTATTCTTCTTCACTCTCTCTTTCTTATAAGTCTCTATCTCTCACATTTACCCTAGGGTCCAAAAAGCTTATAAAGAGAATGTTAATGTTAACTCTGATATTGAGATGTAACCACTCAGTCTTCAATGATTTTTGCAACCTGCTCTGCAGACACTACAAGAAAGTCTTGAATTGAGGAGATCTAAGCTCAGATACCCTTTAGAAAAGGAAATATCTATGGAGAATGAGAATATCCTACTAATATCCTTTGATTACCCATATAATTCATTTGATAATGTTGTTGAGATAAATAGGACTTCATATAATATCTAGTGAAAAGACAAATACACAATTATTGTTGATAGTAAAACAGATACTCTACCTTCTACAGGTGAATCAACTGAGCCAGCTATCACTAGCTACTTGGCATATTTCATAAGAAAATTGGAAGTAGAGTAAATTCATTTTCTCTGAGTATAACATATAACAGAGTCTTTGTTATGGGACACTTTGGACATGAACAATTTTTATTTTCTTCTTCTTTTATTTTCTGACTTTATAGAGATTTTGTTTTCTTTTTCTTTTTCTTTTCTTTTAGATGATGAAGAGGCACATGACACTGCAGTCACATGACATGTCACATGATGTGACATCATAGGCATAGAAGGTGGTGGAAGGATCTAGAAGATGACGTCAGGGCACATATATACAACATGGTGACCTTGAGGTGAACATAAGGAAAAAGTATGGACATAAAGGCAGGGTTAATTATTAGTAGCATGGACCATGAGTACTTGGTATAAATAGGACTCTAATTAAGAAGAGGCTCCTTGTCAAGTTCTCTTGTGAAATTCCCACATTATATCCAATCTAAGAGATTTACTCATTTGTACTGTTATTTGTCATTGTGATAAGTGGTTGCCACAACAGTCTTGTTCAATTCCCAAAAATCTTAGAGATATTATTAAATTGCTAACTATGTTATAACTTAAAGATTCTAGAGTGGATTAGAGAAAAAGAACCTTATATTGGATAATACAAAAGAACTTGATAGAGAACTCTGTACAAGATCATCTATCTTATATACCTAAGACTACTATTCCATGCTCTACTGCTTTAGCCTACTCTAAATGACCATATATTTGCTTTAAGATCAATATGTGTTAAACACATTATATAACATCATTCCTTCCAGAACCTTTTATCTTTTTCCATGTGATTATGTGACTAATGTGTGATACTGGGTCTCATCATGTAACTATTTGTGATAGAGATATCATAAACTTCATTCAGCTTGTATCTCCATAACCAGTAGACTGATTTTCACAAACTAAGTTGCACTAGAAAGCCCCAAATAAGAGCTATCCATATATATATAGTATATATAAAAGTAACAACAAATAACCAAGATATCAGGCCATCAGTAGCTATAAAAGCTTTGTTTGTTAATATCTCATGAACAGCTAGACAGATTTACATGATCAAACTTGTATTGGAAAGTGATCATTAAACCATTTCCAATGATATATAGTATATCTTATAGTGATAAGTATTGATAGAGATACAAGTATATCAATATAGTAACATAATTAGTTACCTTCTAAAATTAGCCTGACAGCTGCTATGATAGATAACAGCTCCCATCAGGTACAAGTTTTGATCATATGATGGCAACAGCTTGTGCACAGACCATCACTCTTTTGTATATATACTTCTGTGTCTGAAGATCAGACCTCAGACTTAACAATATCAATTTTCATCAATCTTTATCCTTTATTATCTATATTGATCTTAATAATCATTGTCATCATTATTGAACTTCTGAATCACTCCTAAACCTCTAAGAATACACTCAAGGTTCAGATATTACAAATAAGTGAGTAGTTCATTTTGTGATAAGAGATATGTTATATTACACTCAGTCCTAACCCTAGATCCTAGAATAGAAAATAAATCAAAAAGAAAAATAGAAATGAAAAGGAATATAAAAATAAAATTAAGTCTACTATTTGCAATTCTAACAAGCTAACATTTAAATAAAGTAGCTTGAGTTCTACTTTGAGAAGCTAAAATTGCTTAAAAAAATATCTATGAAATTGTAAACCTTCTTAAGGAACAAAAAGTGATTAAGAATTGCTGAGTATTTAATATTAAATCTGATAGTTATTATAAATCTCAACTTTTTACAAAAGAATTTTCTTAGATAAAATAAATTAACTATTCTCTTCATATTACAAATTCAAAACCTTAGAGTTAGTTAAGAAAGTGAACCTTGTATTAGGATTAATACAAGAGAACTCAATAGAGAACTCTTTACAGAATTGTCTACCTTTTATACTAAGGGCACATGGTCTGTGCTATGTACTCCTAGCCTATCCTAAATAGCCATGTGTATATCTCAAGGCTAATATGTATTGTACACATTGTATGACATTATCCTTCTAGCACTTTCTTCGTCTTTCTTCCTGTGTCACATGACTAGCCCTAACCCTATGTTCTATAAATAGAAAAATATGAAAAAAAAATCTAAAATAAAATAAAATAAGAAAGAAAATAAGAAAAAACTAAGTCTACACTTTTCATTCCTGACACTCCAGTTGTCTGCTATGAGACAGCATACCTATTCCTAGCTATAACTACTCTTGAAGATTAGGATATCCATAGTATTGATATAAAAACTATCTGCCTATATAATGATATAAATAAGGAAATCTACATGGAGCAGCCTGAAGGTTTTAGGCTATCTGGCAAAGAAAAGAAAGTTTGATAACTCCACAAAGTATTGCATAGCCTTAAGCAAGTTGGCTTATCTTGATAACAGACTATGACTAAGTTAATATTAGCTCTAGGATTTAAGTAATGTAAATTCAATACTAATGTGTATTATTTTTTTGAACTTATGAAGCAAACATTATCAACATAAACAATTGCTATAACAAGCTCTCTAGTTTCTTCATCAATAAAATCTCCACTTCTCTTAGAGTTAAAGCAAAAATTCATGATGAAATAGAAATATCATAATTTTGAAGAAACCAAAGAGTTTCTTAGAATACATTTAATATAGCAACCAATCTAACAAGTACTCTATTACCATTGGGCTATGTGTTTAAACCTAATAATAAGCAGTACAACTACAGTCTCTATCAAAAGTGCCAGTAACTGATTATATTTCTGATGTATTTAATGATTAGCTTGTATTCTGACATAGGATTTACTGTAGTCAAACTTGTCCAACAGATGGAAAATCTCTCAAATATGAGCATTATCAAGCTAGATTGTATCTCTGTAGATATTTGCTTAACACTTGCAAGTATTAGATAATCTATGATAGACTTAGCAATAAGTTTATTATAGTACACTCTGATTTAGACTGAGCACAAGATCCAGAATCATGTAAATCAATAACTGGTTACTTTACTCTTATGGCTTGTGGAGTAATATTCTGGATAAGCTACCAGCAAAAAAAACAGTAGCTTTGTCTTCAACTGAGGCTAAACATATGGCCCTTTCTGATTGTGGTTATTAGCTTGTCTAGACAAGTAAACCTCCTCAATAAGATTAGTTTTAATGTTTCAACCTCTCATATCTATAGTGATAACCTTGGCTCACTTTTCTAGAAGTCTAATCCTATACAAGAAAAGTGCTTCAAACAATTGATATTTACTATCACTATATAAAAGATCTAATTGAGAATAAACAAGTTAAACCATATCACATTAATAGGAAAAAGAATTCCACTGATATTCTGACCAAAAACCTTAATCAAGTCTTGTTCAGTTGTTTCCATTTATCTCTTGGTTTATAAATACTCTAAGCTCATCTGCTTCTGCTTTTACTGCTTAACAGCTGATATCTTAAGCAAGGGAGAGTATTGTAAAGCATTCTGCTTACTAAGCATATAGTCCATGATCAGTAGTACTAATTAGGTAGTCAATGTAAAATTTTTGCATAGGTTAAACTACTACCAATACTACTCATCTTTTATCATCACTCATACTTCACTAGCTCTCCACTATAGTGTTCACTACAGATAAGTGGTTGCCATTTGTCCACACTGCACCATGCTGCTGTGTATTCTATTCCTTCCAACAATAAGTATCAGATTAGATAGACACTGTTGTTAAATAAGGCATAGGTGATGACTAAGAGGACCTAGTAGCCTTAGGAAGTAATCTGATTACTCAGGAGTCACCCAATAAACTGTGGACAATTGTAAATGACTAAGAGTCATAAAACATGTCCACAGGTAGTAGTACATGTGATTATATGATGTACTGACTAAATGAGATACAATCCCAAGATGTCAGGCGCGGTTCACACCGGGGTGGAAGTCCGCAGAATGGACTCGGAGATGAGCGGACTTGTGGAACGACCTTGGCTTCAGCTTATGTGCTGCGCCGTCTGTCTGCCGCGTGGT
>Ga0157363_1001633_pt1 | contig 18924 bp, 12 predicted proteins | sample AttsexASBM1_FD_111477 | JGI IMG/M metagenome (GOLD analysis project Ga0157363, IMG submission 111477) | Fungus gardens microbial communities from leaf cutter ant in Ribeirão Preto, State of São Paulo, Brazil - Atta sexdens ASBM1 | ecosystem: Host-associated > Fungi > Mycelium > Unclassified ... | reverse complement strand
GAGAGAGAGAGAGAGAGAGAGAGAGAGAGAGAGAGAGAGAGAGAGAGAGGAGTGAGAAAGATACGCGGCGGGAAAGAGCAGAAAGGCAGTAGAATAGAAGCGAAGAAAGAAGGATGAAGCGAGAGAAAGGGTCTTGCGTCCAGCCGCGAGATTAATTTGATTTTCAAGCAAATTTGACGCGCCCTCGAGCCTAGGCGGTGCCGGTACAAAGAGCGCCGCGCCTGTCCGCCCATGTGTGTGCCTCATCGAAATCTCCGACGATTTTCCATCGATCCTCTTGATCGTTCATTCTTCTTCATCTATCCTCCGTCAACAGCGCAATGGTCGACGAAATGGCGCGTTCGTTATAAAAGCGCAATGAGTATCACAGGTTTTAGCTTTAAATAAATTAAATCGTAAGAAACTGAAACGTCAAGCTAGCGCGATATTTATACGTATCGATGATGTCAACGATAAAGAAGTCAACAAGATTTTTTCATTTACGTTTTATAATGACAGAAGATTTTATAGAAGAGTAAAAGTAAACATTTGTAACATTTATTTTCTCTTGTTTTAATAATAAAAACGAAAAGTAAAATAATCCTTAAACATCTTTCGATATGGCATATCTTTTTCAATGCTTCTTTCACTGTTTGTAACTTTTTTATTATGTACTAAAGATACTTGATACCGTTACTTGATTACGTTTCTTCCCCAAAGTAGATGTCGTTATTATAACGACGAATTAGGGTCCTTTTTCATCATTAAATTAACTAATGATGTAAAAAAAACGTAATATTTATGACGATTTATAAATATATCATCATTTAATCATCATTCTTAAATTGTATTTAATAAATGAATAATAAATAAAAAATTATTAATAATTATTAATAATTTATACTATTTTAGTTAAACATTAATTGTAAGTAAACAAATATATGTACACCGTTATTTACGCCGTTTTTGGTTTATTTTATGTCAATTTACTCAAAATCTTGACATGCTATGCAAAGTCTGTCAACAGCATCGAGTTAAACGCGAAAAAATCTTTGGAATATGTACTGTAATACTTTGGAGAGAATTTTGATGTTAAATAGTATTATTTATAAAAAAAATTTGTATTTTAATTTACATTACTGTCTAATGTATTTTAATTTACGTACTGTCTAAGATTATGTATTTCTTATCATAATTATATCATAATTTTAAAGTTATAAATATATTACGTCATTGATTTGTGATTTAAGATTTCATTTTTTTATTTCCTTTTTTTATGTAATTTTGCTAATAAATACTTGTAAGAAATGTTATCAACACTTTGCTACTTGAGTAATATCCAATGTTTCAATTGAAAAAAAATGTTTTACGTTATATTCAATTTTATAAAAGTTATATGCAATCGAAGTAGATTGAGTATACTATATACACTAATGTGTTGTCCTCAAAGTCAAACATTTAAAAATTAAGAAGAAATAGGTACAATGTTTTTACAAAAATGCAAGCCACATTTCCTATATTTATTAGAGAAAAAGTGTCATGCTGATAATTTATTGCTGATAATATAAGTCCTTTGCAGCGATCTTTCTCATTAGTATTAGCAGAGATTTATATTCTACAATTATTTTTAAATAGAGTTTAGGCTGTAGTTTTTCAATTTTAGTATAAAAAATACGGAACTCTTTTTTATTTTTATGAGGAACTGTAGAACTATAAAAAAAATGCTACTGGAACTGTCATATATTATTTTTTTATAATTTTATATTAATAGAATATCATGCTAACTTTACGGATATTCAAAAGTGGATGAAGCTATAACATCATATTCTATTAATATAAGAAAAAAAACAATGGCAATTAATAGCATTCTCTTTTCATAATTCTATTGTTCTTTATGAAAATAAAAAAGTGTTGTACAATTTTTATACTAAAAAACCAAAATTGAAAATATGGCATATTAAATTCGAATCTATCATAATACTTCTTCTTTAAAGTACTTACAAAAACGGTTGAGTTTTCTACTTATATTCACTAGAGCTTTTTTACTCAATATAGTGTGTACTATCATTTAAATGTTGAATGGTTTTTTCTAACACCCTGAATATACACTGCATTTCGCGTTGCAGAGAAGGAGCAAAGAAAAAATTTATTTATCAGCGAAAAGTATTCTGCGATCGTAAACTCTCGCACGTCAAACAAAAGTATAGATATTTTTATACAATCAATTCTCTCTCCTCATAACTCAACTACCTTCACCAGCATTCTCTCATCGATAAGATACATAGATCGCGCATATATAATCACGCGGGCTCACGCGATTACTCACATAATCACAACGCGCTGTTTTTCTCGTAATGAAATCATCCAGTAGAAGAAAATGATAGTATTCTCGTCTCTTGTGGTGCCAAAGCTGTATACGCACCGGTCAACCTACGATCCATGTATAATACTCTGTCAAGACAGAGAGATCTGATCGTCCTGAAGTTCAATCTCCCGAACTTAATGATCCGGTGCGTGGTCGAGCGATCCGGAGATGACGGCGAGTGATATATCCATAATTAGGTGTCTCGAGCTTTAATCTCCCATTGGTTTTAATGAAAATCTCCACCCCCCTCCCGTTTTGACATACCCTAATTTCACATTTCGTTGGGACGCCGGCATGGTCCAGCCATCTTTTTTTTCTTTTCTTATATCTTTTTCTCCTTTTTTACTCTTTAAAATATTGAAGTACCGTGGGCGAACTAATAGATGGCCCGGGGATACAGGATGAGCTTGAAGAATAGAGAAGGAGTAAGGAAATAAAAGAGAAGTCGGTTGCGCGAGGGTGCGGATAGCGCGAGAATATCCGGAGAAAGGAAAGAGAAGGCGAGGTAGGCCCGCAGGGTGTGAGAAGGAGAGAAGAATGGATGGGTACGAGGGAGACGGACGGCGCCGAAAAAAGGAGTTTGCCAACAGCGCTGGGGGATGCCCCGAAAACACGCTGAACGTGTGGCGCCATTTCGGCTCCTTTTTTTTCTCTATCTTCTCCGTCGTCGCTGATCCCTCCGCGATTCCTCGTGCTTTTGTTTCTTCGCCCATACTAATTCTTCGCGGGCTGCACGGCGTGCCCGGAACGCGTGTAGGGAACGAACTGGAGTCCGTGGAAAGGGACCGGAGGATGGGGACGAACCAGGCGGAAGAGGACTTACACGAGCTTTGCCCCATTCGTGATAAAGTAGCTCGTATTTAAAATAAGTCAATTTTTCGTTTGCTTTATTTCTTTTTCACAAAAAAATCTTTCCTACGGAAATATTTGAAGAAAGTAGCTTGATCCAATTGTTGACGTTGAAACAATTTTCTTTTCTAAATCGAATTCTGTATGTGTTTTCGAAAGATATGTTTGCTCTAAAGTTCACTGTGTAAACTTTGTAAACTGTGTAAACTTGTTCTTATTTCGCATGGAGCTCTAAGTTTACGTTGAATTGTGGAAAGAGAAAATGAAGGTGGAAGTGATAAGGCACGAGGTGGCCCCGCGTACGCACAGCACACGCGACTCGTGTGCGCGATACTGTAGAGGCCCCCTCGGCATGGTGGCCCCCGTGAACGCGGACCACATACCTGCAAGCGAATGCTCTTAAAAGGGAGGGTAGAGCCAAAGAACAGGTCGTTAAAATGTAATGACATTGTTGTTTTTAATGTTCGCCTCTTTAAAACGGTCCCTTTCGTCTTCCTCGAGCCTGCCAGCTACTTCTGGCGCTACTAGCCGCCCCCCCCCCCCGCCCCTCTCGACCCGATTGCCCGACCAAAACCCCTTTAGCACTCTTCCTCCTTTCCTTGTTTACGTGAAAGACAAAGAGGAACTAATTGCGAATTAGTCCTTTTTCTATTGTTGCTCAAAAGTATCCTGTTATACGCTTCATCAATTTTTCTGCGAAGGTATTTTTTTTTAAATTTCTCACGTTCAAAAGAATATAGAACGTAAAATAATTCACAAGTAATCCTTCGACGAAGCTTTATCTTAAAAATAAAAATATCTGAGTTTTGCAATATTACACATTATATTAATAACATAATGCCAATTATGATAAAGACAATCTATAATTAAGATAATTATGATAACATTTTTAAAGAGAGAAGATAGAGTATTCACTGAAATCTTGTAAAAAATTAAGAATTCTTGAATTGAACAGATTAAAGAATCTTTTAATACGACTTTAAAATAAAGAAATGAAATTGAAATGTAAACGTAAATGAAGTATATATTAAAAATTAGTAAAAATTAGAGATTTTACACATAAATACAATATTAACTGTATGTATCATTTTCTAAAATTGAAACTGCGAAATCTCTATAGAATAGTATAGAAAAGGCGAATGTAATATCGGTAAGTTACTCTATTCTGCTGAATATTAATTTCTACTGTCACTCTAATTTCTTTATAAAAACTCGCAAATATGTAAATATATACAGATATGTGCCATATTTATTGTTATGCTTATTTATCCATATTTATTGTTATTATTATTATGAACTAATCAATTATCATTTTGCATTATAAAGAAAAAAATGATCAAAGGAATAATGTTTTCAGAAAAAGACAAAGTTTAAATTTAAAGGTAAAATTCCAGAAATTTCTCCGAATTCTGATAAAATTCTATAAAAATCCCAAGTTTTCGAGAATATAAAATGTATTCTCTGAAAATTCCAGATTTTTCCAAGTTTTTTCAAGTAATAAATCCTGAAGTAAAACAAAAAGAAAATATGAAAAAGAGAAACAGATAAGGAGGATATTAAGACAATATATCTAAAAGTTAAATAATCTCATTAAGGTATCCTAAGAATCAAGCAATAAAAACTATATTGTTAGTATTTAAATGTATAACTAGCTAAGCATATTTGTTATTTAAAGATAAAATTTTAAATCAAATAATCATTGTATCTGATTCTTCGTCACTCGTTAATTGCTCAAAAATTATTTCTCATACTTAAACACATATAATTGGAGGAGATTATCTTATAATCTTCTAATCATATGTATTTAAGTAACAAAACGGCTTTATTGTTTCACTCCCGGAATGTTTTGATATCTTATTTAACTTTTTATCATTAAATATAATAGATTTGTTACCTTTAATAACAATTTTTCTCACGTTCAAAATATTTTCCCAAGATAATTGATACACTTAACTCCGCTTTTATTATTAATCAAGAAACAACTAAAACTTAACATTCTCCATAAAAATTTTACATTTTCTCTTAAAAGATTTAATCATAGTTCCAGCAAAGATTTTTATTTGATATTAAAAATGAAGATATTCAAGAGAGAATATATTTTCAAGTATTTTATTTGTGAGAGACATTACAACGCTCGATAATCTTCGATGCCGATTCGGAATCCCGAAATGTTAATATTCTCACCTTGTCAAACCTATAAGACCGACCAATTAAGTCGGACGGTAGCTGTGAGCTGTGGACCAATCGTGGACAGTCTCCGTTAGAAAGGAACCGATTATGGGTTCGCTACCGCGCAACAGTTTAGCTTGGAACTTAACTGTTGCGTCTAAGAAGAGCTATCATTAAGTCCGGAATAGGGGTCCGGGCATTAGGATTAGTGGCCGAAACGTTTTGGATAGGCTTCTGTATCGCTCGAGTTCATCCCCGGACCTCTCGCCCACGAAGGAGGAGGACCGCGATCATCGTAATTCGATCAGCTGGTGTTGGGTTCCTCGTTCGTCGAAGCGGAGGTACCAGAGAAATTGTATTTGCATTCTCGCAATACACATCAGCGAATACACGAAGAAGAAATCGTAAACTTACGGAGGATTTTAAGCCAGACTGTACTAATTTAGGGGAAATGATCTCTAGATACAAGGACCGACGGTATCTAAAAATCATTTCTCCTAAATTAGTATTGTCTAAAACTTGTAATTGGAAGAATAATTGGCTTGACGAATATCGATATTCATATGATTGCATTCCTTCTTTTTAATGAAGATAAAAAAAGGAAAGCAATATACACGAACCAATATACCGTCACACTTCAAATCAAGCCCAGAATTACAAATCTTGTGCTACATTAGGGGGTTGTGCTCTCTTATTCTCTACCCTTGTTTTTTATAGAATGAGATGCAATAGCTTTGATAAACCTCAATTGCAGACAATATTGCTCGAGATTGTTAATAGAATCGAACGATGGGAATCTCTGAAGTTTTCACTATCTTTCATCAATATACGCAGAATTCCGGAGCGATGAGAATGCGTCTATCGTCGCGTATGCACGTATAGGCGTCGACGCGAGAGCATTCGCGTATATATGCATACGCACGCGGAATATACATGCATTCATGCACATATACATATGCACATGTACATACACATATGTGTACAGATACGCGAGAACGAATGCGCTTCAAATTTCGCAAGAGACAGACAAGCTCTCGCTGAATACAGACTCGCTTTCTGAGAGTTAGCAATTTCCGGAGCAGCTGAAGTCCAAGTCGTAGCAGCCGATGAGGAGTCTATCTCAAAATACGTAATGCGAGTTAAGACCCGTTTGCGAAGGCTCGCTTCGCGATTTGGTCTCAGGTGTGTCAAAGAACCTATAACCAACCCAGGAAACCTTGGCTTTCCCTTAGAGGGACTGTCACTCACCTCGGCGTACACGTCACCTTCGTTGTCGCTGTTTCGCCCGCGAACTGCGCACCAACACGTCGCCGGTTTCCTCGCGTGAGCACGCAGAGCAACAGGTATTCTAGTCGCCGCTCGGGCGACTAAGAATCTTGCGTCTCTCGCGAGCTGAGGGAGAGAGAAGGAGAGAAATCGCAACCTCCGGACTCTCTGTCTGGTGAGTGCGCGGAACCGTTCGAAGGGAATGCGTACGAGACTTTTTCGAGTACTTGATGGTTTTCGATACTATAAAACTGAGAGAGCCGAACCGAGCTAAGCTGAACACGAAACTGTGCTGCCGATCTCTCGTGTTCCGTTCTCCTCCTCCTCCCGCCTTGCCCGCCGCCTCCTTCTCTTCTTCTTCCTCCACCTCCACCACTGGGTTCTCTCCTTCAGCTCCTCCTTCTACTCGCGGTACGCGTTCGGTTCCCGTTCCGCGCCGCGTTCCCGTTCCGTTCTCCCTCTTCGTCGATCTCGCGCCTCGGCATCGACGTTCTCCGCAGGTGCAACAAAGCGCAGAGAAAGGACGACGGGGCCAACGATGCGAGGAGGGGAAGAGAGATCAACCGTGAGCAAGGGAAAGAGATCTCCCCAGCTACCACCTCTCTACAAAACGCGTCGCGCGTACTGTAAAAAGCATATCGCCCGAGGCGTTACATCGCGAACCAGTAAAACTTGTCGTACGCCGACATCGCGCGCTCATCGATCGTAGCCGAGAGAGACCGAGCTGCGAACGCGATTGCCGGTCTCAGGGAGATGCGCGGCGCGAAGGTGACGAAGAGGAGGATTCAGGGATGGCGAGCCGGACACCGCGACGCGCGCCTCCGCTGACGTTAACGAGATCACTAGGGTTGCCGCTGATCCGCAAGAATTCGGAGCCGGTCAACTGGAAGCTGCCTCCCTCTCCTTCCCTCAGTCTCTCTCATCATCTTAGTCCCCGGTTCCCCCGATCTAGGAGTCTATGGCTCCTCGAAGCTTATTAAATATTTGCACTATACTTGTTAAATTTGCAAATGTTACATCTTGCCAAATGCGTCTAAGGAGCCTAAATGTGTCCACTTTAATCTAAATCGAATTAGAAATTAACCCTTAATTCACACGATTAGATTATTCGTGTTCCATATATTTCTTTTTTTTTAAATATTAGAAACAATTGGCTAAATAATAATCTCTATCTTTTATTTTTTTAAATGCATTTGAACTTTACAAATACATTCTAAAAATGTTAACCCTAATCAGTATTCACAAATCCAGTGGATCAAGACATTTTCTGTAACTACAAAAATTGTGAAAAATTATTTATAATAAATGTTTTCCACAAACTTATATAATCAATTCTTCAGATACCGACCTAAAAAAAAGGAATCGTTCAGTTAACTTTAATCAAAATATTAATTTAAAGTATACCGGATCTGCGAATCAATTAAGGAAATTTTAAAGCGAATATGTTTGACCAATTAAGATTCAAGTATACATAAAAATTACTTAATAATTTTTGTATACTTGTAAAAACAATGAAAATTAATCCGGGACGCGAACAATCTATCGTGCATAAAAAAAGATTGAAAAATCATCGTGTGTACTAAGAGTTATTGACTAAATTAGCAAAAAAAAAGATTTGTACTGGAGATAGTGCAATTTCTCTAAAACTTTGTGTTATTTCGCTACTTAGAATTATATTTGATTCGCTTTATCGCTGATCCCAGAACTGTTCTCACATATTGTAGCAGATCCTTGCATTTCTGTTCTGTATTTGTATCTTCAGAACTACCCCAAATAATCAAACCGTCAGCGCCAAGGTTGACAATCGTGTTAAATGTGTTCTCCGTGTCTTTCTGTGCAGATAAATTCTCGATAAATCTTCTTGACACCAATATCTAATGTAAACATTTCAAAGAACTCAAAAGGACTTACCTCACTTAAGAAATTATTTCTGTTATCCTGATACTTGAACCAGTAATAGGGAAGAACTTGTTGTTTGCGCGGAATTTTGCCTGCCATACGTAACGCCTCGGATACTCTACCCTTCACGAAGCCCACCCGATCTTCTCCTTTGATCTCCTGTCTCAAGTACACGGAAGACAAGTACACGTCCTCGAGCGTGAAGAGCCAAGATATTCTATGGAAATTGTTGCTCGTGATTACCTCCGACATTGATGCTCAGCTGCTTCTTTATCGTTTCGCGTGATTAGATAACGCGCCGGTAACGAAATTGCTTTTTAACACTCTGATGTCCTCGACATTGACCTATTTCGGTATAAACACCGTAATCTTAATACGTTGATCCTCAATCGTCTTGTGTCCGGGTGATGTCATTATCGTAAATTAGCCGCGAATTAAATACTATACGTACAGTCAGTTCCATAAAAGCCTTACATATACTATATTTTCAAGAAGTTTATGCATGAGAATTTAAAAAAAGAATTTTTTTGTTAAGTACAATGATCTATTTCATTAACATTCAATACTCTATTTCATTATTGCCTAATATATCATCCAATTGTTATTGTTCTTCGTTGTACTTGATTAAAATGACAACGTCTGGTCATATTTTCAACTAGTTTTTTAATGTAACTGATAGAAAACGATCTTATATATATTTGCAGATTTGATAGTAACTGCTTCGCATATTATTACAGCGTCTTTCGTATAAATCCTAACAACGCTTATGTAAGAGAGATTCTTAAGATAATTTTAAGACGAAAATGATAATATTCAAAATTATTATATTAAGGTTATAATAATTGTTAAATAATAAGCATTTAAAGTTAACTACTGCCTAGTTTATTCAGGTATGATATGCTTGGTCCACAATCTTTCTTTAAGACGCCTTAAATCATAAGTCGAAAGTGATTAAGTGACAATAATTTCTGTCCTTAAACTGTTTTTGCGCAGTCTTTAGGCTTTAACCATTAGACTTAAACGAATTGAGCAAAGCCCAATTCTTACGGCCTAAAATTATAAATTCTGTGGCAGATATATCATCACTTACAACTTACAGCTTATATATAGCCTCTTAAAGCAAGGACTTAACTATATATATTATGTACATAACATAACACAAAATAATATATTAAACTAAAATCTCGAAAGTTAATTGTGGTCTCTTGATATAATAATGATGTAAAGATAATATTGTTGTAAAATATGAAAAGATAAAATTATTATAATATTTCTAATTATACTATTATTATATTATATAATTATTATGACCTCAACACTTTGGTATTAGAATTTTTATCTCTAAATGACTTCAAAAATCTCGCTCTAAACGTTCTTACGGAACACCCTATATATATATATATATATATATATATATATATATATATATATATATATATATATATATTCATACAGCGCATACTTTCAAAGAAAAGTCCTGAAGATCTTCAGAGGATATTCTCAAAACGTCTTTCAGATAAAGTGTACCGTGTGATAATGTTTTCTTTAAAGCTTTTTCTTCATAAAGCTCAATTTTTTTTATTTAATTTCCTTCAGGTGATTGTACTGGCTAGTCTAAGATTGTGTGTCATTTTCGAGTTTCCAGGCGGTTCAAAAGTTGTCAAGATATATAAATAATGGGATTTGAATGGCATATATTAAGCAATAATAAAATAGGTCATTAAATGTATTTTAAAATAGTATATACTTTTTTAAAATTCTAATAAATTAAATTTTCTTGCAGATAGGGTATATGTTGTTGTGGGGCAGACTGTAAATTCTTTCACCTGACGCAGCGGTGAAGCGATAACACGTCCCCGATGTCAAGCTGCGAGGATCGCGAGATTATCTCGAGATTAGTACATTCCGTGTAAAATTTAATATAATGACGCGCTTACATATATGCTACTAAATTATACGCACGCTATCGGATGTTGAATTATTGATTTTCGTCAGTACATATATGTACTCACTCGTTGTTCTCTGCCATAGTCTGACGATTGCAATGTGCAGTAGGTTGGCCAGGAGTCTGATTAAAGCAATGTGGATAACCGTAATAACCCCATTTAGCTTTAGGTCGAAGCTTCTTTGCCATATTCAATGTCTCCTCCATAAATATTCTGGCATATTTTTCGAAGCGACGCTTCGCTTCCTTTTTAACGGCGCTTTCGTTCCAAAAGGGATGTCTTTTATGTTCTAGCTTTATAGACAGAGTTTTGTAGGGCTCGAGAGAGGCCCAATTTTGTCGGAAGATAGGTCGCCAGCTTTCAAAGTCTATCACACCAATACCGCTAAACGACACGTTTGGGATTTGTTTAATCAAGTGCTTTTCGAACATCTCGAGATGTTTTTTCAGATCACCTTCTTGAGGAACACCGCCGTTTCTTACGTTTGTTACGGTCCCTAAAAATACAAGAATTAATTACATCGATAATCGAAACAACGTAAAAATTTTAAAAATGTTCAAAAAGCCAAAATAGCAAAATTAATATTAATAAAAGAAATATTTTCATATCTGGCAGATACCAAGGAAGGACGACAAATTACTTGAAAACTGATAAAACTAAAATACTCAATTGTATCTAACAGATATGCAAGAAAGTCGATAAATTAAACAAAATATTTTAAATAAATTTGCTTAAACTTATAAATAGAAAAAAAATATCTAAAAAATATCTAAAAAAATTATTAAAAAATGCTTTTTTATAGACATCCAGCAAACATCAACTAACAGTAAAATAATTGTTAAATGTAAAATAGTTTTCTCACTCAATAATATATATAACTGCAATATAACGTATAATAATTATATAATACGTAATAATTACATTATTGCGTGGAAAATTATAATTGCGGCAGTTATATCGCCACGACTCGCCGGAAAATCGAATATGCATATGCACGCAGCACATATTTGTTCAGCTTGTACACATATGAGTGCACACACAGAGAACACAGTGTACACAGTGTACTTTTTGGTGGTAACACAGACAATAGGCATAGATTTTTTAAATTGATTAGTTTCTTTTGTCTATTGACTATTTACATTCGGGCATTTAAATGGAGTAAAATAAAAGTTTCGTTATTTTGTAATACATCGATAATCACATTAATTCAACTTTTGAACAGTTACAATAATAAATTGCTCTCCAAGAAATTAATCAATTATTTAAAATTGTAAGGACATATAGACATAAATAATAGCGATTAACAACAAGGATTAGCAACACGGAATAATATTTTGTGTGGAAAGACGAGCTCCAAAATAATTGGAATAAATCGCTGAGTTATAATAGTTATACCGAAATTTTTTTATTATTAGGAACCGCTCCCAACATACATCGCCAAATAATTAACAATTATATTTGCTGGATATTTTTGAATAATTTTATTTAATGATAAAATGCAGTTTTAACTCACCAGTTTTATCGGTCAATAACGCCGGAAACATTCCGGGATCATAAAGGATTGCAATTTCTTCTCCGCGAAACTCATCCATTGTATTTTGATGAATTCCAAAATCCTTGAGATCATCGAATATCACGTTGTACTGATTACACATAAAGGTAGGCACGTTCCAATAAACGTCAAACTCCCGCGAATTGTTTGACTGGAGAGTCGTTGTGCCCCAGCTGAACAGAAACACGAGGTGATTCGTAAGCGTGGACAATGACACCCATTAGATAAGATATTTTCGGTCTACCGGATCCTTTCGGACGCCTTGTATTTATAATAGAATCTCTAAATTGGATTAGCAACTCCCCTCGTACTAATAACTATGTAACAATGTATTTAATCTAAGAAGACATGACAGAACATTTAAAAATATATTTGTAATACAAGTCAATTTAAAAAAATACAACTGTATTTTGGTTTTACCTATTTTCAAGCAATTTGTTATCCTTCTTTGATATCTGCCAGATATTTTTTTACAAATTTTTAAGTATCTCACGATTCTATCTGATAGATACGCAAGAAAGTCGACAAATTATTTAAAAATTAAAAAATAAATTGTTTTTAAACAAATTTCCAAAGGGTTAAAAAATATGTAATAATGTTTTGAGCGAGATACCCGAGAAAAGTGGCGGCTGCGACAGACGCGAAGGCAAGGATCAAAGAATATCGAAGTAGCATCGTGATAGCCCGATCCAAGTTTGGAGCAGAATACAAACTTCGACAAAACCTCTCGTTGATTAATTACAAACTACGTTCAAACGTCTCGGAAGTTTTGCGGTATCGAGGCGCCACTAATAATTGGTGAGATGGTGCCAAACAATTGGGACTTTTGCGAGAAGAGGGTTTCTTTCACAGTGATCAGACGTTTACGTTGTTAGTACACTAAGCATGCGACTGAATTCCGCTCGATTTCAGACCAGTATTTATTTCACATCGTGCTTCTCGTGTCTTCCCCACCTACTCCTGTTCGTCCACGCCTCGTAGTGTTATCTGGCTCCGGGTATTGTTCGATGATTCGACGTTTCCGCTTTTTGCACGTTTCCCTCTTTTCGTTTTTTCTCTTTTCTTGCTTATTATTATACTGCAGTACAAAGGGCACGTGTGCGTCCGCGAGTAACTATATTGCGCTCGATGAGCATCTATCGACATTACCATTAACACGACCTGAGATCGATACAAGCATGTCTGGTCAGAAACTTTCTGGATGATGTAACACGATGCATTCTCTCGTGAAAGAAACATTATCTTTCTCTTTATTTCCATGATGAAAAACTTTCCGTCACTTTAAAGTGATCAGAGTTAACAAGTAGTTAATAAGATCATGATCAGATGACCACCTCATACAAGAGGAATTTCTTCGAGGTTTTTGCAGTCGCAAGAAATATTTTATTTTAAGAGAATTGGTAATAAAAAAAGTTTAATTTCAATAAATGTGCGCTAAGAGATATGTTTTTGCAATTATTTACTATCATGATATATAAATATTGTATTTGACATACTACATCGTATTTTTGTTATTATCAGAAACAATTCATATACTGCAGAAATTTTAATGAAAAACTAATGACTTTGATAAAACATACTTCTTTTTTATATCGTAAAAATTTTTGTTTATATTTGCATTATTAAAAAATCATAAATAAAAATATAACACACATAAAAATTGCAAGATTCGATTAATAAATTATTCAATTCATAAATATTTATATATATAAAACGTTACACTACATTCAAACGTTATAATATTATTTAACATATAAATATTACTTTTTTACGATAAAAAAAATTAATGAAAATATGACAATTTTGTTAGACCATATTATTGGCTTTCTTGTAAGAAAACCACGTCACGTTCGCACGTATTACAACAAGCCCCTATTTATTGTATCCCTGACTCAGTTTTTCTGATCGTCGTTTAGCCCCATTGCATTAACTAAGGGCCGACGTACGTTCACATCAGTTTCACTAGAAATTTGAATATATTTAGATGTAAATTTCGCGCTGCTAGAAAAAAGCGGTTTTAAACAAGTAGTAGTTATGCTCGGCCTATATCTGTCTTGTCAACGATATCATCCGATCGACTGTTGTATGTAATATTCGTTCAAGGTAGAACGTCATCCGCGTCCTCCTGTCTGTTCAACGTCATTGATCGATCGTTTGTGCACACGACGGGTCTGTAAACTTATCGAAGGACCGTCGTTACTCGGACGACGCCTCTCTATCTAAAAGCGGAATGTAAATTTTAACCGGTTAATCGCTACGGATACATCGCCAGGTTTTCTCTGTTATCTTCAAAAAGACCTTGCTCGTCGGCCATGCATGCGATGGTTTACTCACGATGTTCACGATAATGATAAAAAAGATATATTGTTGCGCGATCTTTGTGCCTTGAGGAACATATGGAAGAATTCAATTTTTTATCAAGTATTTTCTATTATACATAAAAATAGAAAATTTATAGATAGGTATTTATATGACGTAATTATTCCGCGCGAATTCATGTAAACATCACTGTGAAATGAAACATGGTGCTTTCGGAATTGCATCGTAATTTTCTGAAAAAGAATTCATGTGTATATAAACACAAATAAGAGAGACGAAAAAACATTTTCAGCAAGATCTTAATGCTTAGTAATATTAATATGTAAATATACAAATATAATTATTGTTCTATAATCTATAGACTGTGTCGATTCGATTTGTTGAACTTGAAACACAATCATAAATTGAAATATGTATTGTAATAAGCTTTTTAATTTGTTTTCTTACTGTGAAATAAAAAAAACTTTTCTATCTCTAATAGCGTTTTTCATCATAATTGGTTTGAATCGGAAATCGATTAATCTAGAAGTGCTACTAAATTCGTCCAATCAGAAACCTAAAGTAGAACATGTGACATCATTAATTGACCTCGAATTGATTCAAACCCACTGGAGTAAAAAAACGATATAATTGTAGATACATAAATTTTTTTTTTATTGAAGCTATTAATTTCTCAAAATGGGGTTAAAAGAAAAAAATAAAAGAATATACTTAACATTCCAATCAAAGATTTTTCCTTTTGATATTACACAAGACTGATTTCTTTACACGTGTTTCGTATATCTAATCAAAGCTAGAAACGAATCTTGGATATAATCGAGTTTTACAGCCGTTGTATAGATTGTAATGATTACATGAGAAACGTTATTCAGAATATAGTTTACTTATGTGAATATGGACAGGTATGAAGTTAATGAGGGCAAAATACAAATTAGAAATAGTAAGAAAAAATAAAAATCAATTATTTTCAATAAATGTCATTTTATTTTTAACTTGTCTGTCACTCATACTTCGGCATACGTTGTCTAATTAGCCGAGGTGTAAAGGAAAAAAACGGATAAAGAGTTATCTGGCGTCTAAAGGCTTACATGATTGAAAATCGAAAATTCTCGGATGATGCGGGATGGCTTCCCGCATAATTGCTATTAATTGCATAATGCTTATCTACATTTGCTCGAGTTACGCAGATACGTATATACACGTGCGCTGTACAATGCTGCACAATTTTCATTATAGTCCCGATCGTATATAATTCAATCTAGAGTCTTCAAAGGCGCCAATGACGAAATCAAGAGCGATTTTCGAGGAATTGAGTTATTCATTCGAGTGACGATTCTACAAGAAATCTCAAATTCCCTTTGACCACCGCAATTACGTTTATATACTCCTATTGGTAAGAAAGATTAAAGTTGTCCTTATCCCTGTTTAACAACGCTGTCTTTATTGCGTTGCTATATATCCTCTGTTCGTTCATACTTAATCGCTATTTTTTAATCTCTTGTACGAGATCACACATGCAAAAGATGTCCTCTCTCTTTCTCTAAATAGCGATTTTTTTTTAAATTAAAGTCTACTGGAGCACAAGACCGATCTTGCCAGGTGTCATGCTGGGGCAACGCCAATTGTATAGATAGTATTGAAGATTGCCATCGCCAATCCCGAATTTGAGGGGTTCTAAGAACTCCTTGTTGTCCATGAGATCTAATGCGTTAAACACGTCAAAACCCAACTGGAAACGAAGAACTTGTGTTACATTTGATTCTTGTTTAAAAAGTGTGATAAATGTAAGAAATAAACTTACGTCACGCGCTGATATTAAGGCATCCATCATTAGTTCGAGCCATGGTGTTGTGGTAGACACATTGTAGAAACTATACGCAGCCTTAAGGGTTTTGTGCGTTTGATGATGCATAATGGAACTCGGTAATGTATAATAGCTCACCATATCGGTGATTTTCCCTTCCTTCTCCACGACGAAGCTGTTAATAATACCAGCTTGCGGCAGAAACCAATGTTCAAACTCTTCGACTGAGAATACTGGAGCGAGATCGAACTTTTCCAGATACTGTAATACAAATATAAATATTAAAGATGAAGAATTACAAGTGGAAATTAAACCGACAAGAACAAATCCTATTTTCGGTCAAAACAAATTTTGGTTTAACAATACTCAAATATGCAAATACGTTTCAAATCCAATTAATCGAATCAGTGTGCAGGAAGAATATTTAAAAAATTTGCATATAAGTTCTATTAAATCAAGATTCCAAAAACAGAAATCTTTCTCCTTTTGATATTAGAAATGGAGATTATGATCAAATGTGCCGAAAAATTCAGGCTTTATACTTACTTCCGTCAATATCTTATGCGCTTGTGGTATATCTGTGTAAACCAATTTTCTGAAACCCGGTACTTTTGTATTCTCTGGCAGTTTATATAGCTTTAAAGTCCTCTGCATTGTCATGTTGCGAGTAAGATGGGAGAATTTGATGTCGATTAATTTCTTTGGATTTAATGATCGATGCCAGTACCTAAATACATACATGTCAATTAATTAACAGTTAGTCAAGCAAAGTTCTCGTATACTTCTCTAAACTGACCTGCATGTAGCGATAGGTTTTGGTAAAACGACTCCGGCAGTGTACACGGCCTGAAAAATGCCCTTCAGATTTACTCTCCTTGTAATTTCGCGTATCAACACAGGTGCTACTCTCTTCGATCTCAACTTTTTATGCACACATAGAAAATTGATTTCCACCATTTTCTGAGTACTGAAAACATTTTTACAGCATTATGTTGCGAAGTGGGCAATTATGCAAACGTATTATACCTACTGATTATAGACGCGTAAAGTGGCTGGAATAGCGGAAATAAAACCGACTAGACGTCCGCTCTTGCTCACTCGCACACCACAATGCCATTCTTTGCACCAGCCAGGAGGCTGCAGGGCCCATTTCAAAAAGTTTGGAGGATAATCAAATCTGAACATAGCATCGTCATCTTCGACATAATTCTCTGAGAGTAACGTATACAGTTCAGATAAAACCAGAGGATCATCTAAATTCAAAGTATCCCACTGAAAATCAGCAGGTAGCGAATATGGCTCTGCTCTAATAGATGTCTTATCAGGTTCAATTGGCTCATTGCGTACAATTTTTTCATCTGGAATCAATAACATAAATTTAGAAAAAATAATATAAAATAAATAAATCTTTATGTGATTTAATAGCTCACCCATTTTTGGTACAGGCTGTGTACTCCAAAATTGATAAGACTTTTGCATTGCTTCCTCCTGAGTTTTGGCAGGTTTTTGTTGTATATTGAATACTTCCATTGCCATTTGGATATCCTTTATAGAGATGTTGCATGCGCTAGGCATTTCTTTCTCCTCCTTGTTATTGTTGTGATTTTCACTGGCTGCATGCGCCGCCTCTTTCTTTTTTTTCCGAGCTTCTCTCTTCTTGGAACTATAGTAAAATAATAATAAGTTTGTTAACGCAATACAAGTAACTTGCAATGATAAACAGCTAAAAGATATGTTTAATAACTTTAGACATTCAAGACTCAATTATGAGAGATATATATAACAAAAATTTAAAAAATATATAATAAATAACAAAAAATACATAAAAAGATAGGAAATGTATATTTAATTCACACGTAAATAAACAATTAAATTTTGTGGTCTCATATCTTACTCATATCTTACTTTTATAGATAAATGCGCATTTATTTCGGAGATTCTATAGTATATGTAACGTAAACTAATTCTAAATGAATACATCTATCGATAAAAATGAAATATAAATATCGATCACAAAGTTCGTTTATTTATACATATGTATATAAAAGTAATAATTAAAAAAGCATAGCGCTACAACTCTTTGGTGTATTGATTAGATATGTCGATGAAACAAATTACATCGCAATGACACGATTACAAGCCATTGACAGGAGAGAGTGACGTAAACCGAAGGAATCGTTCCGAAAAGTATCCAAATCATAATCGATTCGAGAAAGCTCACATTCCACGTCAAATCGCGATCGAAGAATTGCTTTTAAAAAAAACTTAGGAGAATTATGCGGCGCGATCTGTCCACCGGGTATTCGTCAAACGAATATAGGTTAAGACGAGGCGGTGAAGTGCAGAGCAAGCCTCGTTGTAATTGTGTTGCAAACAAATCTGCAATCCCTTGATGATGACGTTCATCCACGACCATACCTCTTATTTCGCGCATCTTTCTCGTGGGCTTCATCCTTCTTGGTTTCTCGCTCCGCGGCCTGACTCTTCTCCTCCATTTTAATATAGATTTTTGTCGCGCGGCGTACAGTGACGCTGCTGGAAAATGTATCCAGATGGAGCCGATGGAGGAACCAATTCCGCGCATGCGTGATGACACATGCATTAGCAGACGCATCGCGTTATCGCGTACACTCCTTATTTCAGACATCATCTATTCCCTCATATACATTAATACATTTATGAAGTTAGTTATTTATAATATTCGAAATTTAGAAAGTTTGAAAAGAATTATTTAATTAAGATATTTTGCATTTAAAAAGCACATAAGGATGTTCTC
>Ga0157363_1001632_pt1 | contig 18928 bp, 10 predicted proteins | sample AttsexASBM1_FD_111477 | JGI IMG/M metagenome (GOLD analysis project Ga0157363, IMG submission 111477) | Fungus gardens microbial communities from leaf cutter ant in Ribeirão Preto, State of São Paulo, Brazil - Atta sexdens ASBM1 | ecosystem: Host-associated > Fungi > Mycelium > Unclassified ... | reverse complement strand
TAATTTTACAAAAGAAAAAAAGTATGTATGAACATGTATAGACATATTTCATATACATATAATTATATAAGTTTATAAATATTTATATATATTTATGTTTATACATATTTATATATATTTATGCATAGAAAATTGGCAGTACTGGCAGTAAATTTTGGAACACAACCGAAAGCTGGTAATGTATTTATCAATTAGTTATGCTATTGTCGTGGAATGTGCAGCATACTATGAGCCGAATTCCGGCTCGTTATGAATAACAATTCTGTTACTAAATTCGAATTTAGTGCAATCAAGCAATAATTGACCAGAATAACTATTGTGAAAAGAAAGTATGCAACAACAACGTAATGTACGAATGAAATCCTGCAATTTTTTTTTAACATATATCAGCCTCCGATCAAAATAGCAAATCTCCAATGCACAGGTCTTCGAGCCGAACAATATTCGAAAACTGGCAAACCGTGGATACCACATATATGGGGAAGATCCCGTGCCTACAATCCCGATTGCACACTATTCATATCAGCTGGGGTACCTAATAATTTTTCACTGCTTTATCAATAAGAATATTTTATTTTTAAATTAGCTAATTAGCGATGCATGTGTGCAACATGCGATGTGTACAATTGGAGCCTTCCCCATGTATACACATGATTCATGTGCGCTTGTGCGTCATGACGAAAAAACATGTACGAAGTCTACGAAGATCGATATCTCTAACAATAGTTAGCATTAATCTTACAATTAGTTCTGTATATTATATATTATATATTAAAAGATGATCTAAAAATTTTCAGATGCATTTAATTAATGTAAAATTAAAATAATTTATAAGGTCTTGTTTATATTATAAACAAAATATTTACAGTAAAAAAGCTACATCTTCTTTTAGTAATGATATTAATATATTAGTATAATAATTAACATAACAGGAATAGGAGCGTTTAATTAAAAATATCGCTAATCAATATCCAAAGAAAGCGATGAGTAACCTCAACTGTAAATTCATTAACAAAATATTAATTCAATAAATAATAACAGTTCAAATAATTAAATAAATTAAATAATATAATATAGGGCTACGAACCACTCAGGTTGTCATGTGAATAAAAATATTTTTATAAATAATCTAAAATTGTATACAGACATTTCGACCTCTATCGGGTCATTTTCAATGTTCAATTATAAATTAAAAAAGTTATCGGTAACTCTGTATGATTATATCACTTGCGATTATTATGTGACTTCTGAATTCGACTAACATCAAGTTCCAATGGTTTTGCTGTTTTGTATCTAGGCCTTATCTAATTATTCCACTTGCCAACATGCAAATATAACATGCGCTTATCATATTTTAATTGTTGAATATCTTGCGTAGTTTTACGAATTTTTAAAATTTATAATTGAACATTGAAAAATGACCCAAAAGGTCGAAATGTCTGTACAAAATTTTAGATTGCTATAAAAAGATTTTTACTCACATAACAACCTGAGTGGTTTATAGTCCTATATTATAATTATGTAATAAATTTATTTAAAATATTAATCAACAAAATCTTATTTGCTAACTGACTGCCAAAAAATTTTAACTCTCACTGACATATGAACACATACTCTAATTTGAAATTCTTCTAAATTATAAATTAGCAAAGCGTAGAATCGTAGAAAATTATATAATAAAACATTAATCAATATTATTTGGATTGAATTATTTATTTTATTACACTAAACGAAATAGTTTAATCCTTAAACCCTAGGGTGCATTCCAAGTTATGCACAAAGCGCATGACGTATTGTTTTATTCTTTTTTATTAATTGGTAAACAACAAAGATAAATGATACATCATGCATTTCATATGTAATTTGAAACGCACCCGTAGATTTATCAAAAAAGCGCGATCGACTTATGTCAGTATCGTAAAAAATACTAGAAAAAGTATTAAAAATGGCGGCGTTTACAAGACAGAATATGAAATCCACCAATCATCCATTAAACAGCCATGTTAATACACAGAAATTAATTCATGATTAGCTAGCTACTAAATCTAATTCCAATGACCAATCAGAACTTAACACTAATCGCGCTTTTCTTATAAATTTAGAACCCTATTTAGTCCAAAATGTTAATTCTTAAATGTATTTACTTATTATTTAATAATTTGTCATTTTATTAGTTTTTATGGAGAAAAAAGAAAAAATAAAGCAAACAAATAGACAATATTATAATTTAAGTTTCTTAAGAAATATATTACTGGAAGTGGAATTGCCTATGCCATATCCTTCCAAATGGTCATGTGATCATGTCCTTATCAAGATTTTTCAACGATAAGCAGGTCCTTCTTAATGTTACCTTCTCCAACACTTTCCAGTCCTCCCGCCACGCATGTTCAGAGCCGCCACAAGCAAGTATGCAAGTAAATATAACTCTTAGGATCAATAAAGATTTAAACAAAAATAAAATAAGTCATAAATATGGGTTCTTTTGATTTTGTTTCTTTTTCGGTGTATGTCTTCTATCTTTTGATGAAACCGCGCATGATGCCCTATTCTATAACTCGTTAAGACAAAAACGACATCGTAAAATTGCCCTGATAAAATTTATTTTATAATTTTTATATGGAACATTTAATTTTTTATTGGAACATTTTTCAGAAAACTCAAATTTCTCTCAGAATTTTTCATATAAGTGAAATATTCTGAAATTTCTCACCTTATAATTTTTAAAAAATATTTTAAAATTTTTTAGATTTTATATTTCATCAGAAATTACACTTACAAAAAATCTTAGAAATCTTATGATTTTTCATAATTAACATAATTAATTCATAAATATCATATATGAAAAATTCTGAGAAAAATTTTCATCAGAGTGCGCAGATATTTTACAACATAAAAAACTGCGCAAAAATGTCATTACTGTTTTAACAAGTTATGATTTCTACATAGGGGAAAGAAGGTGTCGAAATTTGTTGATTTTTCCTAATTTCTATGATAAGGTAAAGAGACTGATTAATTTTTTTCAAGTTCACTATAATCTTAGTTATCATTTGTAAAAATTATAAAGTTGTTAAATAAAATACAATTCTTTAAAATTTAATTTTTTAAGGACATATCAATTTCGTCATTTTGTCCTATATGTGAGTAAGACTTTTAATAGTGAATAAGATGACGAAAAGTCAATTTAAGTTAAAAATATACTTTTATGAAAAAAGATTATTATATGTTCATATTGTTTTTTAATATATTATAAGAAGTTTTAAAGAAAAATATAAACAAAATAAAACCTTTATATAATTTATAAAAATAAAATTAATGAAATGTTAACATTAATATAATTATATTTATGTGTTATATGTACTGTATGTAGTAATTACGTAATGAACTTATTAATAAAATAACCTACTTACTACTGTGTGTAGTCAAAAATAAAATAAGATTTAAATTATTAAAAAACATTAGAACTAAACTTGGATATTACAATTATATCACATGAAATCTAATATCTTAATATCATACAGAAAAATGTTTATAATTAACCTTATTTTTAACCAAGTAGGTATTTTATATGAGACAAACATGAAAATTATATTATAAAATATAAATGTTAATTTTTGATCGTGATATTATGAAAGTATTATGAAAAACTATATAACATACAGAAACAATGTGTACATATTACATAATTCTTCTCTTCTTCATAGTAATGTATATTAGTCATATTGATTGTATTGTGGGAAGAAAGATTTGAACCATCAAATTATTTATTGCGAAAACATCACGTGTAGTCACGCGTGAGTACATAACCGACAATCTGCCTCCATGAAAGCGTCATCTTACCCATTCGTCATCTTACCCACAGTTACCGTATATTCCCAAACAGAACAAGTCACGATAATGTTAAAATGACATCAATGAATCAGAAGTGATTGAAAAATGACTTTTAGTGATCATTTTGGAATCATTTTAATATCGTTTTGAAATCATAATGACTTGTTATTCTACTTGGATTTTTATTTAATTACCATTGTAATACGAAAAATAAAAAAATTAATATGTTATTGTATTCGCTTTTAGTTATATAATATTGCAATTTTATTTAAAAAATGAAAATATTTACTATAATTATGTCATTTTTTATCCAAGTAGAACAAAAAGTCATGATAACATCAAAATGACATTAAAATAACTCCAAAATGATTATTAAAAATCATGTTTTGATCATGATGAAAAAATAATCAAATTGTGATTTCAAAATGTAATTTATATATAAACACGCACTGTTTTCAATCTTATAATAATTTAAACTTATAAATTAGTATCTACATAAAAATTAAAAACATAATGTATGCAAATACAAAATGTTGTTAACAAAAATATAATAATATATATAATAATAAATAATATATATAAATGAATATAATTTTACATAATTAAAAATATTCTAATTAGTATATATATGTACTCTCTTAATAATATTGTTACGATCGGATGTCTGGCTCGCAGAGACGTTCTCGCGTTCACGCACTCCCACCCACAGAAATGAACAACACAGATATAATTGAAAGAAAAAAGAGATTTATTTTGAAAATAAACACAGAACACAGTCACACGTAAGCTCAGAGCACACGAACGATGAAAGAATCAGAGAATCGAGAGAGCGCAGCAACGGCCAAATCTGCCGATCTTGTTTAATAACAGAGCAGCTCGTTGCTGAACAACGCGATCTTCGGAACTTCGAGCGGCGAACCACGATGTCAGTGTCGGCATAGCACGGGCATAACATCCCCTTCTCTTAAATTATCATCCCGACAATTATGGTACTTCCAAAAACGTTGACTTCTCTGAAGAATTCGGAGTTTCCTCCTGAACAATTTCCTGCTCCCTACTGTGCTGCTGCAACAATTTTCTTGAGCTTTGGTCTCCTTGAAATCCGACTTTCTTCTCGAGGTTTATTCTTAAGGCTTTCTTCCTTTCCGGGCAGGACCCCTCTTCAGTTTCTCTTTGGAGGGTAATTTCCCCCCCCCCTCCCAACAAAATCTGCTCGGGTCCCCTCGTCTTCATGAAGAGAACGCTAGGACCCTCTTACCTCTTCTCTTGAGGTCTTGCATTCTTGATTCTTCTCTTTTCGGAAAGGGGGAGGGGGAGGAACAAAAAAATGATGTACCGCAGTATCTCTACCTCCAATCCTCGCCTCGGCATCCGTCCCACGGAAAAATCACGGTTCAAAAACCGCGAGCGAGGCGATCTTCCTTTAAAAAAGTAAGGCCGACGGTTAAAACGCATTCATAGTTAATCTTCTGATTTCCTAGAAAACAAACCCGCTGGATTGGTTGTGAGGCGTTCAAAATATTTCCACCGAAGCCTCTAGGGAGATCTTCTCCGTCCGAAACCGCATTATTGTGCTGCGCAAACTCTGCAACTAAGAAAGAGAAATAATTCGCGCAGCTTACATCATAAGATTACAATACTTTTCAAATAATAGCTCCGATTAGTTAATCTTTTTTCAACTCGTTTCTCCTAAATGTCTTTCTAAATAAGGTGTTAGCCTATCCGAATGTACAATTTTATTTTTATACTTGTTCGACTTACAGATACAATATACAACATCGTTAAGTTTCTTAACTACAAAATATGGTCCTTTCCAATTGCTCTACAACTTGAGAGTTCTCTCCTTCTTTCTTTCTTATATAATCACATTTTCTGTCTCCTCTCAAAATAGATCTGTCTTTAAGATCGTACCAGATTTTTGTTCGTAAAGATTTGATATCTATTGATATTTATTTCCTTACTCCTTCATGAATTTCTTTCAGCTTCCTTTTCACTTTTTCTAAGTAATCTTCCGGAGAACCAACTTCCTCAGTTTTTGGTAGATTACCGCGTAACAAATCAGTCGATAAACGGAAATCTTGAGCAAAATAAACCTCCGCTGAAGTTCCAGTTTTATATTTGGATGATCTATATGCCAACAAATAAAGGAATCCACCGATCCCAATCTTTTTGATTTTCGGAGATAAATTTTGCCAAATAGTTCGAAATGATTTGATGCTGACGTTCTATCGATTGCGGATGCAAAGCGGTCCTCGTTTTCTTCATCCCTAGAAAGCGTGACAATTCGCGAAAAATTCTCGATTCGAAGTTCTTCCCCTGATCAGTATGGACTTCTAGAGGTACCCTGTGCCTGAAAATAATTTGATTTAAAAAGGTTTCTGCTATAGTTTTAGATCTAATATTCTTTAGCGGAAAAGCTTTTACCCACTTAAAACAGTCAACAGCGACGAGTAAATACCTATTTCCAGCAGAAGTTATTGATAGAGAGCCGAAAACGTCCAATTGAACTCTTTCGAATGGGGCTCCCACATTATATGTCTGTAAAGGAGATTTTCCTTTATCGGGAAGACCTTTTTTAGCTAAATTGATCTTGCACATTTTGCACCATTCTTCCATATCCAGTTTATATGTTCCCCACTAAAATCGTCTCCGTACTTTGTCAAGCGTTTTATTGGTGCCCACCTGCAGGAGAATATTATGTAGAATATTATGTAGATCTTCCAAAATTTGTATTATGAGCTTTCTGGGCACAATTAATTGGAAGATTGTTTTCTTCAGATTAAGGACTTTCTTGTAGAATACATCATCCTTCATTTTGAGAATATCCTAATAAGATCATTATACCTTGGTAGAAACATCACTCGTCGCTACTTTTTGCCGTGAAGCTACTTCTTTACCTCCCACGCCTGCTTCTTTTTTTGATAAAAATAAAAAAATACAGCAATACAATCTTCCATTTGCTTCTTACGCCAATTTTCGCAGGTGTCTTTCGCAAAATTCTTCTAACATAACTTTCCTGCTTTGCGGCTGCTTTTAGTTCCACATTAGTACAATAGCAATATTGATCACTCACGCATGGCCGTCTCGACAATCCGTCCGCATTTTTATGAGAAAGACCTTTATGATAATCAACCTCGAAATTGTATTGTTGTAGTCTTTCCATCCAAGTTGTCCCACGCGCCAGTTGTCCCTCTAATTCTTTAAACGATAGCAGCCATTTAAGCGAAATGTGATTCTGAATTAGAAACTTACATTCATACAAATAATGATGGAAAAATTTTACTGACCGAACTAGGTTAAAAGTTCACGCCGTGTGACGCAATAATTTCTTTCAGCTTTATTCAATGTTTGACTTTGAAAATATGCAATCTTTCTATACTGTTCTGCTTTTATGATAGGACCACGCCAATTCCCTCATTTGATGCGTCTGTATCTAAAATAAATTCCTCTTCCGTCTCAGAGAATGCTAATATCGGCGGAGAAGTTAAAGTTCGTTTTAAATCGTTAAAAGAATCTTGGTGTTTCTTTTCTCAAACGAACTTAGTTTGATTTTCTGTTAGTATAAAACGGTTTTGCCAACGAAGAAAATTCTTTTATGAATTTGCGAATATGAACAAAATCCAAGGAAACTCCTTAAATGTTTTTTATTTTGAGGGATTAGCCAGTCTCATAGCACTTATTTTCTCTGGATCTGTAACAATGCCTTCCGCTGGTATGATGTGACTTAAATATTTAATTAAAGAAAATATATTTTTGTGGATTAATTTTCAAATTTGTTTCCCCAAAACGATGGAAAAAAATCTTTTCTAGGTTAGATAACATTTCTTCAAAATTTTTACCAAAAATAATCACATTATCGAGATAAGTAAATTTTAAAAAGGTAGCCTTTCAAAATCTGCTCCATTGTACGTTTAAATGTAGCGGGGACATTACAAAGACCGAAAGGCACTTTAAACACAATCCGTTACCAATCGAAAAAACCGTCTTCTCCTTATCTTCTGAACGAATTTTAATCTGCCAGTATCCACTTTTTAAATCCAAAGTAGAAAACCAATTGTTACCTAATATAATTGTTAATCGAGTATATCATCTATCCTTGATAAGGGATAAGAGTCTTTTATCGTAATTGCATTAATTTTTTATCGTAATTGCGATAATCTACACAGAATCTTATTGTACCATCCTTCTTTTTAATACCATTGGTGAGGCCCATGGACTGGTGGATTCCTCAATTACCCCTTGTCTTTCCATTTCCATAATAATTTTATCCACTTCTTTTTTCATTTGCAAAGGGATATGACGAGGTACCTGCTTGATGGAGGAAGAATCTTTCACATTAATAACATGTTCCCCAAATTTATAATTCCTCGCAATAACATCATGAGAGAATACATCATAAAATTCGTTCAGAAAACTGGAAAAGTTCTCTTTTTCGAGGTTCCCTAAACAGCGCGAACTCTCCTCAAAAAGCATCACCAAATTCAAACGGAACTCTAGCAACTGCAATACTTTCTACGCGAGTGCATTTAAAATCAGTGTCAATATCAGAAATTGATCCGAGAAAAATGTAATCAAAAATATTTTGTAAATTAAGTAATTTAAGAAAATCGACACCTAAGATACAATTATCATTTATTTCGGCTATTAACATTGGTATCTCAACACAGTATTTTGCAAGTCAAACTATTTTTGTATCTAATTGATATTTGTTCCCCCGGGATATATTTAACATTATAGTTATCAATTATAATTTTCGGTTTATATGATTCAACAAAATTACTATTTATAATTGAAATATTGGAGCTCGTACCAATTCTGAGAAGACAAGATTTATCATTAACTTGTCTTCATAACAAATCATAAAAAATCTTTCACATTATTCTTAATTCTATTTTTTCTGAAAGAACATTGGTTAATACAACAGTTATAAGGACAAAGATTAATACAGTTATTAAAACATTTGTTTATTTCTAGTAGAATAAGAATATTTCCTGAAAGAATGTAAATTAGCACATTACAACAATTATCATAGTAAATACTTATCTTTAGTGTCACCAAAGTATAAGTCATTCAAATGATAAATATTTTTCGAGAATTCTTTTATTTTAGTCGAGCCTTCTCCATAAAACTCGACTATTTCCGCTTTACCACTCAGAACGGAAATGCCCTTCCTTTCTCAACATTCTTTATTACTTTTCCCCTTAAAATTTTATTCTTAGGAAAATTTTATTTTTAGAAAATCTTTAAATTTATTTCCATTAGTTTTGTTCTCTTCTCTTTTCCCATTTTTCTCTTCAGTTTGACTCTTTTCTTTTTTAAGTAATTAGTAAAATCATTTCCTTGTTTTCTTTCGAAATTTAAATTATTTTCTTTTTTATATTGAAAATTATTTTCTTGAATCAATTTTATTGCCTTCTTTCTTTCGATTGCTATCTTTAACGATCCTCTTTTGATTGCTATTCTTATCTCCTTCATTTGGACAGCTCTTTTTACAAATCCGTCGGAAAGAGATTGCGGAAACAAATTGCGCGCATGCGATTTTCGCGAATCGAATCGGGACTCTCTGGATAAGCTAATTGTAATAACCTTTCTATGTCAGAATCCAAAGAAACGATATTTTCTCCGAATTTCTGTTTTCTATTAGTAAACTGCGAATATTAGTTTTGCGAATGCGTTTCACCGAAACGCATTTCCAATTTCGAATTGTAACTCTTCGAATTGTAAGTTTTCTAAATTTTGCTTTCCAATACTGCACGCGCTTTGCCCCGCAAACACGAAACCAAGATAGCGATCTTTGTTTCCTCTTCCCAACGATTTGTGCGGACGATGAGATTGAATTGCGTGAAAAATTTACTGCGTAAGGGCGCACTTTCGTCGTAAGTGTCTGGTTTCAGTTTCATGGATGCTCCCCCCCCCCCCTCCCCCCGCGAAGTAGTGCAGGCTCGACATGATCGAATGCGCGGACAATACATGATGATTCACTATATTTGTACAACCGGCGACATTTACATTGGAGTCAATAAAGTTGGCAGCGCTCGCAACAGAATTCGCGCGATTGACAACGCTCGCGATTGGAATCAGGGAAGTTGACGATACTCGCGATAGGATGGACATGCACAATGTTACTGACGGCAACAACGGAAATGTCCATCGACACAGGATAGTGGATCATTATTAGAAATATTAGAGAGACTTAGCTGGTTTGCAGGAATTCCTCGCAGTTTTTCCTGTAGCTGCGCAATCTCAGTCTCTGCGCAATAGCTGCGCTATCCCTTTGACGCAACATCGCCGCAAATTCCTTCTGTCGTTGCTGCTGTCGTGCAACCTCTGCGTCCCGCTGTCGCAACGTCTCCGAAAATTCGGCTCTTGTTCGACGTTGTTCCTCACGTAGCTGTTGTACCTCTCGTATTATAGCTTGAAGCGTCGATGTGACGGAAAAAGCTTCTTCTGTAGCGACTCACTGTACTATCGCTTCCGTCATTTGCTCCAATTCTCGCTGAACTATCCTTCCTGCGGATTTTCCATTAGAGCTCTTTTCCTCGTAATGATTGGCGAACGAATCATTACACGATCTCGGACACGGGGGTCCTCAAAACGTTATGTCCGGGCGTCCAGCTCGCGGAGATGTTCTCGCATTCGCGTTCATGCCCGCCCGCAGAAATGAACAACACGGACATAATTGAAAGAAGAAAAAGAGTTTATTCTGAAAATAGACATAGAAAATAAAGTCACACGAATGATGAAAGAATCAGAAGAAAATCGAGAGACATGTCCAAGCGCAGCGACTCACGTCCAAATCTGCAGATCTTATTTAATAACAGAGCGGCTCATTGCTGCAACAAGCGGTAACAACGCGGAACTTCGGAACTTCACGAGCGGTGAACTACAGTGTCAGTGTCGGCACGGTACGAAATAATAATATTATTTCGATAAAACATGCAAATAATGAAAATATATTGCTAGTAATTTCGTTATTAAAATTGTAAAAGCAAATTTTTGTTTATTATATAGACAATTTTCTTGTATTTATATAGACAATATTTTATATTTATAATTTAATACAATAATAATTATAGATAATTTTAAATACCGAAAATATATAAAGGTACCATATTACGTACAAGCGTCAATCAAACGTCGAACGTCAAACATCATAAACTTACTATTTGTTAAGACATGTCATATGATCAACATTGACGAATAGTAAGCTCACAATGCTCAATACTCGACGCTATATGAAAGTACCTTTAGATAAGATAGAATCGAGTAGAGGAGATACATAGTGCACTTATCTATGCCATATTTTTATCTCTGTTGCACAGTCCTCTCTATTTCGATTTCGCGTGATTTCGTGGGACATTTGTCTTATTCAAATGTTATTACGAGTTATTGCGAGTTGCGAGTGTAAACCAGCGCAAATGTGCAAACTATCATCAACCATCACTATACAGTTTATAGCAATATTTGTTAATGTTTGCGACAACTGACGAAACGTGTCGATTCATAATCTATTAAGTGGAAATCCAAAGAATCAAAAGAAATAAAGAATTAAGAATCAATGATTGATGAATTTATATTAAGCTGTGCTGTCTGTTGTGTGCTACACTCATGAAACCGATAAGTTTATAGCAATGATAAATTTAAGGTTGAAAAAAAATTCTTGTATGTACGCAATTATAAATTTTTTTGATAAATAATTTATTAATTACTGCTTTCCTTTTAGCAGATACAATCGATACAAAGTATTTCGTAGTTCTATTCTTATTTTTGGCAATGTAAGATTTCAGTTCGTAATGTCCATTCATCCGTGTCCGGCACGAGGCCAATGATACACGTTGGCGAATGCGGCCGATCAAGCGCGAAAGATTTTTGTCAAGAATGGACGAGAGCCTCAATTTAGAAAAACTGTAATTCTGTATGTCCACGTACGTTTATTCTCCTCTTGTTTCAACTTTAAATTAACGGCAAAATGGAGGAAACTACAAACGACTTAACTAGTCCACGGTTACTTTTAAATTCTCCTGGCTCATGCCATCCGCGTGCTCCGGAGTATGCGCGCATCCGCAGACCACTCATGACCTTTTAAATGCTCCATACGAGCATTCGCGACAGTGATTCTTCATCTACGCAGTGGTCACAGGAATTTTTTTATAGCTCGATCAGCCTGAGTATGGCATTCGACCTCTTTTATTTAAACACATATATTATAAATACAGAATTATTGATATCGCTACATAAAAGTTAGTTTCTTACTGCTAATGTTTATATTAGCGTAGCTTAACCTAATGAAAGTTTACAAAATCTTAGAAACCTAATGACTAGTTTAGAATTTTTATTTTTGCATCGTCCGAAACCGGTCTGTTCCACAACTTAAATCGATGACAATATAGAGTCATACGATTTTGTCGTTAAATTAAAGCCAGGTATATCTTGAATCAAATATCGGTTCTTGTTTAGAACTTTCGCAACCATGTAAGGACCACTATATTTTAGACGTAGTTTTTGATTTATGTCAGGTTTCAGTCAATCATCCTTCATGAGGACTAAGTCGCCTTGTTTGTCAGAGTCAGTCGGCGATGTTTCCGATCATAATATTGTTTATTATAACATTGAAGCTATTCGGTTGCTTCAACGGCCGCCTCTCTATTTATCATTCGCTGTTTTTCTATATCGGAATCTATTTGCACGAATTCTTTGTCAAATTCAGCAAGCGAGGAATTGCTTCTACCTCTCAAGTCGTACCCGACTAGAAATTTCGACAGCGTCGATTTTGTTCCCTGATGGAACGTATTATTATATATGTGATTTTACTGAGAAAATATTTATTTCCAATCGTGTGGCTCGTCCACGAGTTTTTGCAAAGCAGATTTGAGGAATGTATTAATCGCTCTACGATGCCATTGGCCCATGGCGCGGCAACGGCTACTTTGTAATGAACAATATTATTTGAATTTATTATAGCATCGAACTCGCGAGAAGTAAATGCACTTCCTCTGTCCGAAATAACTTTTTTTGGTAACTCGAAAATATTGAACAATAATTTCAAGAAGTCAATTGCCTCCTTCAAGGATGTTAACTTCGTCAGATAAAGCCGTGAATCGTGTGAAAGCATCTACGACTATAAAAACAAATTTAAAATTGTCTTCGATTTGCTGTAGAGGAGGAACGAAGTGATCTATATAATCGCGAACTGCTTTTTCGGGATTATGATGAACTGCATTTCATCTTCTTTTGGGTTTTACGAAATGTTAGCCAAATAGATCGACAAGTAAGATCGATATGATCTCTTTTTTTTTTCTCATGGATAAGAAGTAACATTTCAATAAGTAACATTTATGCCCTGAAAAGTTTTCTCAGCTCCGCAGTGTGCCATCTCGTTATGATATGTCTTAATAATATTGCCAACCATCGATTCGGGGATTACGAAACGCGAACAGTGTTTTATGTTTATACAAATCCGTCGCAAAATCCGAATGATAACCTATTATATTCGAATTGCCCGTCGGGCATCGCAAAAGAGAAATACTTTGTATCGTCCGGGTGCACCTTAATTTAATGAAAATCATCTTTCATATGAAGAAGAGTGAAGACTGTTTTAATTGCAAGACGTGAAAGACAGTCTTCAATAACCAGAAATAGGTTCTGTTTTGCGACTCGACTGTTCAAAGGGTGAAGATCAATACATAGATGCATGGTCCCATTTTTTTTGCGAACTGGCACGATACGCGCACAATAAGGTGAGAGGGCTCGTTTTTATGATACCACGCGATAATAAATCGTCTGTAATTTCTCGGGTTTGCTTGCATTCAGCCCACGCAAACTTCCGAGGCGCATACGCGTACGTGGAGATATATTTGAGATTAACTTGTACGCAATAATTTTTTATCAGTGTAACCGACGATTGATCTAATTCTAACAATAAATGTTTTAACTTGGATTTAATTGAATCAAAGTTAATGGAAATTTCGTCAATTATATCCTCAAACGTCACCGATTCGTAACACAAGGCAATTTGCAGCAATTCTACCGGAAATAATTCTATTTCTATTCTATTCAGTTTCATCTACGGATTTTCCCGCATGTAAGTAGCGGTCAAATTATGTTTATCGAGAAAGTCGTGTCCCAAGATCATGTCTTAACGAATTATCTAGCAGAATAATCTATCTGGAACAAAGAACTCGGAAGTTGCTCTAAACATAAACGCGAATTTACGAAACCTTGAATCTCGATAGATGTTATTTAATGCTTTATAACATGTTGAGATTCAATTCATTTGAAAGATCAAGTGAAAGATCTCGAAATTTTCGATAGACATTGAAATTTACAAAAGAGATAGGACTTCCCGTATCCAGCAAAGCGCAGAGATTATATCTCCGATTATTGAATTCAGAAATTTTTATTGATGAACCCTTAATTAAATCATTCCTACCGCTTGGCAACTATACAAAAGCTATTGTGGAGTCGACTGCAGGCTGGACTGCTGCGACTGGATTAGTTGCTTTGGCCGATATAGTCATGGGCGGCTGCTTTTTCCTCAATTTTGAACACTCCGCTCATAGATAACCCGACACCTTGCAGAAGACGGAGAATCCCTTTGTCTTACAGATCTTGAAAGAATGGCCTGTTTTCCCACACGCTGAGCAAGTTTCTAAAGACATCGATGCCTTGACTGGAACTGATTTCTTCTTTGTCTCCGTTGTGATTCGATACATTTCATCGAGGAAACGATCGATGAAATCCATTAAGAGACTGCAAGGATAAACTTCCGAAAATTCCGGAAATTAGCAACTGAATGGAATCTCTGGGCGAATTGGAAACCACTCATGATTGTCAGCCTATCCATGGCATATTCTTGAAAAGATTCCTTCTGCTCCATCTTGCTTCTAACTTCTGCCACATGAAACAATATATAACAATATATAAATCGTTCTTCCGAAGCGACTGATTAGCGCTTCACGAAAGGCCATCCATGATTCGATCATAGGGCCAGATCCGAGGTATCACCTTCGAACAATTTTTACTAAACGGGTGATTGCGGGCAATAATACATCATCTGAAGCTCTGTGGATGCGTGCTATTTTATTCACGTTGGATCCACAATTGCTATTTTATTTACATTGGATCCATAATTCTCCGAGTTTGCACCGCCGAACTCTGGAATTTATGACGCTAAGAGATTCACGGCGTGCGCAGGAGATACTGATTCGACGGATACATGCTTTGTCAATGTCTATTCATTGGCTGAATTCTTGTTCTCGAAGTTGGGCTCACCGCTGATAGCGGTAACCTTGCGAAGTTCACAGAGTGAACAATTTGCTGAAGAAGTTACTGTTGCTGTTGCAATTGAGCCGTAATTGAGGTCAGACATTGCGTAAGAATCTTGCACGGCGGAGCAAGATTTGTAACGCCTGCTATTTGTGAAGCCGAGGGACTCGTGGCCATGTTGCCTGCTTCCTCGATAATATCCCTGCAAAGCCCTGAGCAACCTCTTCGATAATAACTGAACTATAATATTTGTCGGTTTCTGCATGGCGGAGCGGAACTGATCAAAATGACTCATAATAGTATCGATTAAGAATACCATATCCTGAACTGCCGTCACTTTCAACTGAAATTGTGCAGCTTCTTGTTAGAGCTCTTTGTTAGACATCTCATCAAGGCAAGCGCGATCCATTTTTTTATCGTAAATGCCACCGATTAATGAGAAAAAGTCACTTAAGTCATTGTAACATGCGATGCCTAAGGAGCAGAGAGGTTTTTACAATAAAGAAAGTGTTAAATGAACCTGTCGTTCAGTCGGAGGGACCAACAACGCACGTGCGATCTCTAGGCTCGCGGCGCGAGATCACGCGGAGGGAGCGTACTCATATCAATCGAATGTGCGCCGAAGTTCACACATAGAAAAATCGCGGTAGAACACGATTGTAATGCGAGTTTGAGGCAAACAGTTCTTCAATTTGTAAAATGAGGTGAATTCCACTTTTGGATTTAAACGGCTATAAGATTTCACTTCGTAATGTCCATTGCGCGGCACGGAGACATCGCCAATGTTGGCGAGCGCGGCCGATCAAGCGCGAAAGATTTTTATCAGGAATGGATGAGAGTCTCAATTTAGAGAAACTGTAATTCTGTATGTCCATGTATACGTTTATTCTCCTGTTGTTACAACTTTAAGTTGACGAAACACAAAAAGAAGGAAACTGCTCCTTATGAACGACTTAATTAGTTCATGATTACTCTTGAATTTTCCCGGCTCATGCCGCCCGCGTGCTCCAGAATATGCACGCATCCACTCGTGACCTAATTGACTTCAAACGCTAATTGACTTCATACAGGTTTTCGCGGCAGTGGTTCTTCACCTATGCAGTGGTGATCACAGGAATTTTCTTTCAACAATAAATAAATTAACAGAGATAAAATATAATAATACTTATATCGAATATTGTGTCTTCTAAAAGGAAAACAGTCAATAATTACAAGAAAAATAAGTTATACAATTCACAACTTTATTGTACAAAAAAAAATAAATTTTATAAAAAAAGATTTTAATAATATTAAATAATATTAAATAATATTAATAATATTAATTTTATTCTATTATTTATAAATGTATTATGTGTACATATGTATGTTTCTTTTTACTGATAATTTCAAAATTTTCTACTGACAAAAAAAATCGAAACCTACTCGTGTTTTATATCTTTTGGCAGTCAAATTTTGAAAAAGAAAGTTGGTTTAAAAAAAGACGAAAAACAAAATTCATGAAGCTTTTATTCAAAGGCAGATGTACATCAGCTTAAATTTGATATTGAACAGAAATTTGAATTTACTGAAGATGAAGTAAATTCATCTTTAACTAGTAATCCTTGTGATGATAGCATACATACATACTATTTCAATGTTTAGTAAACAATGACATTTTTAATAATAATACTATTGAGTATGATTCGAATTCTGACAATAATGATACTATAGATACTATAGCAGTTATGAAAACATTTATTGTGATAAATTTGAAAGTAAAAAAATTAAAATTCGTGTTTTTTTTTAAATGAAGAAAAAAAACATATTTTGATAGGATTCAGAAATTGGACACTTTATAATGTATCTAAAGAAAAAGTAGATAGTATTTTGAAATTGCTTAAACCTATTTTACCTTTACTACCCAAGTCAGTACAAAACTCTACTCAGAACTCCACGCAAAGTTCCTCTACAAATTGTTAGAATAGGGCAGATGTAGTACAAAGATATCAAACTTAACATTCAACAGAAAATAAATTAACAGTACTTGATAGTTCATAAACAAATTTGCACGGATGAATACCTCTTCAGAAAGATTCCAGTAAACAATTTTGACCGATACTTGGAAAATTTGCACATGACAAGTATCCATTTATTATAGGTATCTATTTTAGTAGAGGAAAACCAAATGATTTAGAAACTTATCTTCATAACTATATTCGAGGTGGCAGAACTAGAGAATAGATGATTTTGAATGTAATGGATCAATATTTCCATTTTATGTTAGAAATTATATCTTAGATGCACAAGCTCGTAATTTTATAAAACAGTACCACACAATTCTCACTTTTCATGTGAAAAATATATCATTACAATAAAAGGCAAGTGGTTTCAAAATAGGCTTATATATGAAAGTATCATTTGCGAATTATGAACAGATGAAAGTTTTAAAAGAAGACAAAATCCAGATCACCATAATGGTAATTCTTCTCTGGAAAGAATTAACAGGAACAGATCTCAATTTCGATTAGATTCTATGCATCTTATATTTAGGAATTTTCAAACGATTTTTATCTTTTCTTATTGAGAAACAAATTCACTGTATGCTTTCAAGAGACACTCTAACGAAAATTAATGATAATTTGAATGAGATAGTATTGTCCTAAAGAATTTAATCGTAAACCTAGAAGTCTAGAAGATCGGAATAATAGAACAAAATGGAAAACTACAGAATTAAAAGATGTCTACTTTATGATAGAATTAAAGTATTTAAAGATCTTCCTATAAATATTTATCAAACTTTTTTTTGCTTCATTTAGTTGTGTACATATTATCAAGTTCTATCCTTTGTTATGATTTAAATCATGTTGCGAATTATTTACTAAAACAATTTATTAAACAAGCTGCTTACATCCTAGGCCGTAATTTTCTCGTATATAATGCACATTCTATTATTCATCTTGCTTGAAGAATGTAAAAAAATTATGGCCCTTTAGAATCATTTAGTGCTTTCCCTATGAAAACTATTTGGGCTATTTTATTAAAAAGATGCTTCAATCAAATTGCAAATCACTTCAACAACTAGCCAAACGTGATTCAGAGGTAAAAGGTATATTAACTAAAAATATTTTACCTAATTCAAATGAACGATTTTAAGAAGTCATCATGAAAAATGGCCAGAAATTATTGACGGTACCAATACACAGAAGTAATGTGGAAAGGAATGATCTTGAATAGTAATGAGCCTAAAAGATATTTCTCTACTGTTTTTGGAGAAATCGTGTTATTATCAAATATTATTAATTCTGAACAAAGTATAATTCTAGTTGGACAAAAATTTAAGCAATTATATGATTTTTATGATTTCTCTCTCCCATCGTTCTCTGTTGTCATATATAAAGTTGCAGAAAAAGAGATAAGATATCAGTACTAGAAATTATCACATGTCAAAGCCAAATGTATGACTGTTCCTCTTATAAATGGAATTCTGTGCATATCTATAATCAATTTGAATTTCTAATAATTTTTATACCACATTTTTTGTTTATATTTTTTTGTGAATAGTTTTTATTAGTTTTTAAATGATTGTTTATTAAAAAATATTGAGAACAAATTTTTGATTATTTACAATGAATTATATGAAATGAATATTATTTTTTTTTATTATCTTTTTTTATCGGAGAGATACTAAGATTTAAAAATGTAATTATATGTTTTTGCGATTAATTTAATTTTTTAAATATTAGGTGTACAAAAAAGTTCTGAGCTTTTTTTGTAAAATTCAATCTTTATTCAAAAACAAACGAAAAAATATGGCTTGCTGCGTAACGCCAAGCTGTTCTGCAAGCTCCTTTTCAGT
>Ga0157363_1001631_pt1 | contig 18945 bp, 6 predicted proteins | sample AttsexASBM1_FD_111477 | JGI IMG/M metagenome (GOLD analysis project Ga0157363, IMG submission 111477) | Fungus gardens microbial communities from leaf cutter ant in Ribeirão Preto, State of São Paulo, Brazil - Atta sexdens ASBM1 | ecosystem: Host-associated > Fungi > Mycelium > Unclassified ... | reverse complement strand
TAGTAGTAGTAGTAGTAGTAGTAGTAGTAGTAGTAGTAGTAGTAGTAGTAGTAGTAGTAGTAGTAGTAGTAGTAGTAATAGTAGTAGTAGTAGTAGTAGTAGTAGTAGTAGTAGTAATAGTGTTAGTATTTACAGTAACAATTATGATAGTGTTGATATTTTAGAAGGAAGATGTTGTAATAATATTTTAATTCCAGTTAATATTACTATTAATATCGATAATAATATATTATAATCGTTAGAATATTCAGTTATTTGAAAAATGTTGTTTTGTATTTATTGTATTTATTGTGATTATAATATATACAAAATAACATTTAGTAATTCGATTTCACTTTAAACCTATTATTAGTGCATATGTGTAGTGCATATATTTTTATTATTGTTATTCAAGTTATTGGATAATGTACTTCTTTTTATAAACATATAAAATTTTTGAAATCTTCTTCTTTTGTATAATACTTGTTATTTTGTTCGTAACATATTGTGTAAAGTTTTAGAAGTATGTTCACGTATCTTTCAGAATGTTAGACACTTTTTCATTTTTGAAAAATAGGATAACATTCAGAGCTTTTGTTCTTTCTTTTAATAAATTATTCTTTTTGTCTTAATAAATAATATTCAGATGCTGTATATTTATATTAATGATATGAGTATTATGCACTGTTTGTGCAATTTAAAGATTAAACGTGAAAAGAACACTTGTAAAATAATATTAATTTAAGCAGTTTTACAAGAAACAAATAATTGATTAATGATTAGATGAAATTAGTAGTTTTTTCAAATTATACATTAAGTAAGTGTATCATGAAAGAAATATCGGTTTCATTAATTAGATCAGACTTTAACACTTTACGCATGAATAAAACTTTTTCACATCGTCTTGTTGAGCAAGGTAAGAAAAAAAACAAAACAGAATAGATGCTTCTTTAACCAGTTATTAAGCAGAGCTTTAATGTTTATTCGTTTTTTTTTAATTTTTTCTCTGTCTCGCTTAGGCTAGGTTGCATCAACATTACTCTAATTTTAAGCGAGGCTTAAAACTCTCTTTGTCTCTGTCTCTTTTCGGTTATAAAACAAAATAAAGAGAGTTTTAACTTTCGCTTAAGTCAATCAAAGTAACGTTGATGCAACCAGGCATTAATCTGTTGAACTGTTTGACTCTCAAACAAAATTTTGAACGAGCCTGCAATAAACTACACGGAAAAATTTGTATGCATCATAATCTAAAATTTTTAGACTAAATTCACACTTCACATAGTATAAGATCTCTTAAAACTTATGTATTTCTTACATTTTATTTTATAGCTCCTGTTTTATACTTACACTATAAATAAATATTATAATCAAATAATTAATTCCGATGCAGCACTTTTTGTTCCTATGTAAGTGTTTTTCGATATTATGTGATCAGAAATAATGTGAATGTAAGTTCGGAATATATAACTATGTGAAAGTATAACTATATAATAGTATAACAATATAATGAGTAAGTTAACTTTTTTTTTCAACTAAGTTAATGTTAATAGCTTTGAAAATTTAACTTAATTAAAATACAAGTTAATCCATTATGAAATTAATTGAATTAAAAGTTAAATGAATAAAAGAAGTAATTGAAAAATTAAAAGTTAAATTTGATCCGAACGAACAACCATAAAAAAAAAATAAAGAGAAAAAGTTTTGACCATTTTATATAATTTTTCATTTTTTTTCCTCATAACATATTTATTAAAGAATCTGGTTATTTTTATTTATAAGTAATGATTATACAATGTAAAATTACTAAATTATATATTTATTATCCTCTCGCATTGTGTCTGAAGATTGACTTCAAAAAAATCAAATTAAAAGTTAATAGTTACTGATAAAATGTAATTAAATAAAATTAAATAATAATTAATTAAATTTTTAACTTTTTAACTTAATTTTTATCTTTTTAATTTAGCGTTACCCAACTCTGTATCCAACGAATCATTTAAAAAAATGTATAAAATAGAAATAAAAACTTATAGCAGATCTTCATTACATGTAACAATATACTTTATAGATTTATTAATTCATTTAATGAAAAGGAGAAGACAAAGACAATTAAACATTTAGCCAATCTGTGATCTTATTTAAATAACTACATCTGTTTAATTTAAGTAACAGATTTTACTTCTTCTAATACAAAAAGCTTCCTTTTTCACATCTTTTTATCTTCTCTTATGAGATTTATTTCGACTTGTCTGCTTTACACGTGAGTTCATCTACTCGTACTTTCTTCATATAATTTTTAACGAAACATTTAAACGAAAACTATGTACAGAATTTATAAGTTTAAGAGGCTATAAGTTTAAAGAGATTTATATCATAACCCTCTCAAAACGAAGCAATTTATTTTAAATAGAATTTAACTAAAATTATCTTTATTTTCAGCGAGTTTGAATATTCAATCAAATAATCCATAATTTTTAATTATGTATAAATAGTTATAAAAATCAATTATATATACCGCTAGTGGAAAGTTTTTTGTACAGCTACATTTGCTTGGCTTATAATTTATCTTGCTTTATAATTTATCTCTTATTTATTTATCTAGTATTTATATTTTTTAAGAAAAAATAGTGCTACATATACAGGGTCTACTTATAACTTGAAAACTTTGAACATTTTACTTATTTTTGATGATATGAAAAAAATGTTTTAGATAAAAGTGGAATGGATTTGAGAACATCTTTTGGTCACGTTATTTTTTTCTAAGTGGAGATGTTATATAGGTATATAGATATGAAGATCACTCTACTTTTTTAGATATAATTTTTGATTATTAATTTTAGATATAATTTTTAGATATGATTTTTTTTTTACATAATATGGCTCTTCTGATTACTCTATATGTAAAAATATTAAGATAGAGATATAGAAAAGTAATAGGTTTTGAGTTATTATATACTTTATCCTAGTACGTATAACTATGAATTTTTTTATAATCGTTCTCATTATATCAATTGATTCCGCTCATTATTCTGTGTATAAAAGTATTAAGATACGATTGTCAAAAAATTAACACTTTACGAGTAATTTAATATGTTAATATGTGCAAGATACAAAGTATAAAATATCTCAAAACCTATTAATTTTTCGATATCTCTATCTTAATATTTTTACATAATTAAAAGAATTATATTGTGTAAAAAAATCATATAATTACAAAAAAAATCTAAAAAAAAAATGAAGATGATCTTCATATCTATGGCGTCTCCATTTAGAAAAAAACAGCGTGATCAAAATATATCTCTCTCGAAACCGTTCCAATTTATATGAACATTTTGTTCGTATTATCAAAAATAATAAGTGAAATATTCAAGTTAAGTAGATTACCCGGTAAAAAGTTTGTTGCATGAATATGTATGAATATATATAACGTAAACACGTATAAATATTCATAAACATATATAACTATATATGAAATATGTCCATACATGATCATCCTTTTTTCTTTTAAAATTACTCTTTAGTGTAATGAAAATAATAATAACGATGCGAAAAAATAAATAATAATTGAAAGGATAATCTTCACATTGTTGTAGAAAAAATTAAGTTTGGAGAAATGTAAAAATTGTTCATACACGATTATATGTAATTTTATATATAATTATTAGAGCCCTGATTATCTATCGACGTATCTATTTCAATCAATCGTAGCGTGTTCCTCATGATTCTCCCCACTATTACTCACCCGAAGCCCGATGCTGCGCCACGGCGGTGAAGAATGAGATATAGTGGAGAGAGGTAGCTATGTTTGATGCAATCTCAGGACTTTATATAATTCAGACTCTGATAGTTATATATGAACAATTTTTCTCTAAATTTGATTTTTTCAAAAACAGATAGTGCAAAAATTATCCTTTTAATAATTTTATTTTCACATACATATATTTCTATTACACTTAAAAATAAGTTTGCAAAAGAAAGAAAGATATATGAACATGTATGGACATATTTTATATATAATTATGTTTGTTTATAAATATTTATATATATTTATATATGTTTATATGTACATATTTATACATATTTATGCATGAAAAATTTTTTATCAGATACCCTATACGTAAAATACACAAAAATAAGTTTTAAGAGATATATTATCATTAATGAAATTTAATGCTATATTTATATCTCGTTAAATTTTAAAAAGAGAATGTTTGTACTGTAAGATTGAATATTCATTTGAAAATAATGTGAAAATTGAAAATAGTTTTAAAAATACAACTTTTCTTTTAAATTTATGCTTCTTTTCTTTTTATATTATTTAATCTTCTGAACAAACCAAATTTTGAAATATTAATAAAACTAAAGAAAATATATTAAAAAAGAAAATTCGAAAGTGCATGGTTGCTTTCAACAAATTATTATAATAATAAGATATTAAATATGCAAAAAAAGGAATTTTCTAAATTAAGGATATTATTTCTAAAATATTTCTGAAATGTATTAATTTATGAGTATACTAGAGAGCTAAAAACTTTTTTAGTTATTTATCGAATATTTTTCTTAAAATAAATAAACCCGTAATAGCAATAATGTTATATATTATACATTTCTTTTCCCGATGTACTTTGTCATTGAAATTCATTGCTGTTACAAACTTTTGTATAAAATATTTGTGTTTTCAAAGATATTGCTATGCTTTTTACCTTCGATATATATCGATATATATCGATCATTCTTAAACATCTTTAAATAATTAAGCGCTTGATATCTAATAAAGGATACATATTTATTTTGTCTTTCATTAGCAGTCACTGATGACTAGTTATCATTAGCTCTCTTCCTGCTTAATATTAATACCAGCCTTAATTACGCGACGATACTATTTATCATTGAATATCTCGCGTTCGTAAATCAATATTATATTCGACAGATCTCTAAAATGGAATAATTTATCTTCGCCAACAGATTATTTTTTTCTCGCATTCTTCCATTCTTAATTTAATAATAATGCTATTCAAAAGAATAATATGCACGCTGCTTTATTGACACGAAAAATTATACATAATTCGATTATTCAACGGATGAATCGTAAACCGTTGTCAATAAATACATATCCTTACGATACACAAGATAACAAAATTTATTTATTCAAGCTGTATCCGTATTTCATATTGTGTATTAATAATATTAATGAATATTTATTCAGAAAATACTTGCCAATATTATTAACATAAAATATACAATGAACTTTATACAAACATACAGGAACTTGTATATATACGTTTAAAAAATATAACGCAAAGAATTAAACTAAACATAAAATATTAATTTTTGTTAAGAGAAATAAAACTTTAACACAAGAAGCTATATTTTTTATTCTAGTGTTAATTCAACATGAAAATATATGAATGGAATTTTTTAAAGTTTTTAGATAATGTGTTAAGAAGATGAGAATATTCAGCGCTCACGGGAACCTGATAAGTATAATAGATAGTGTCCTATTTTTACATAATACAAAAATCTTACGACTTTTTATTCTTTTTCTGAAAGATTATTAAATATAAAACGGTATTTAAAGATTATGCGTTTCTTCCGTGTCTTGGAGGCATTCCAAGAATGGATTTGGACACGAAAGAAATTCGCGAAACGCATAATCTTTATATAGAAAGCACCCGTGGAAGTCTCAAGAATGTTATAAAACGGTATTATAATTTCATTCTTAATAGGAAAAAATGTGTTTGCGCATCTTGATAATATTACTATAAAAATATTACTATAAAATAACAAATATATTTTTATTTTAATACATTGAAAGATTATCATACCTACTGCAATACGCTACAATTATGATTGCGAGTTCGAAAAAATTGTTAATAACGTAAATGAAAGAAGTTACTCTCACTTGCATCAAGCTACAGAAAACTGCAAAAAAGAGAAAGAAAAAAGGAAAGGGGAGAAGGTAAAAAGACAAGAAATGAAAAAAAAACAATTTAGTCTATTATTCATAATTCATGGACCGCATATCGATTGATACAGGCTTTGTAGTTGACTACAAATCAAACGATGTTCTACAATAAATAGTCCACAATCATGTAAAGCAATATGCCACAATATTCCACTATCATGTCCAATTGTTTATACAATATTGAAAATTTAAAAATTTGTCGTTTTATCTAAATATGTTACATTTATAGCTTAAACATTATTATATTGTTGTAGCTACTATATGTAGAGCTATATATATAAGTAACTATATGTATAAGTTTCTGTTCTCAAACAGAATAAGGCATGCACGGCGACGTTAACTTATGGCTATATTAAAGGCATACATAATACACAAAAACACTTAAGCAGTAAAACATAAGCAGTAAGTAAATAAGCTTATCACAGTAGAGATCATTAAACGTAAGCTGTAGCAAATCCAAATATTGATTTGCTTACTGTTCGTGTCTTTACTGCTTAAGTTCTTTGTGTATCTTAGCACTTTAACGTCGCAAATTGTATCGCACGAAACTATACTATACAATATTGGTTAGAATGGATTGTTTCACAATATGAAACTTCATATTATGTATTAATCTATCTAGTATATATTTTATATTATATATTAATCTATCCTAATAAATATGAATCCATAGATCTTTTCCTTCTTAGTTGCATTTCTTGAAAAGCATTCTTCTCATTCTCTTACTTTGTAATAAATTAAGATCGAACTTTTAAGCATTCTATTCTTCGTAAGTTTAAATTACATAATTGAATATGAGGCATAATTTCCTGACAATTGCTCTCGAACTCGACTTCGGATGTAACTTCGACAATTATTATATGTAATACTAATTATCGATCGTTCTAACAAACACGGCGAGTTCGTGAGTTTTTCAAGATTTTCCATTCTTCGACTCCACTGTCACGGAGGAGACTTGGATCCGCTGCATTTATCTGCTATTATTTGTTGCTGTTGCGAAGATGATTGCTGTACTTGCTGCTGCTGCTGCTGCTGCTGCTGCTGCTGCTGCTGCTGCTGCTGCTGCTGCTGCTGCTGTTGCTGCTGTTGTTGCTGCGGATGCTGCTGCTGTTGTTGGTGATGATGTGATGAATCTGTGTTTACTCCAAGATCACTACTTATTAAATTACCACTGTCATTTTTATCTACCACGCCACTCGTATGCACAGGATGAAAATATCGTTCTGAAACAAAATTTTTAACCGATATAATAATATAAGAAAAAAGATCAAAGATGAATAAAGGATTATTAAAATATTAAATGAATTCAGAAAATCAATTAAGGAAATTCAGAAAATTCAGAAAATAAGAATTTTCCAAAAATCAAATTTTGTTTTTTTTTTTATACTCTTATAGTAGAATATCTAAAAGATATGATTGTAGGGATAGTGGAGATAAGTTGAGAGAGAAATAGGCGAAGATAGATAAGGATAATTAGTTTCGAGCCTTGCTCCAATACTGATATCTTCGGATCATGACGTATCACAATTAACACGTACAGCCGTGTGCAAAAGTATTAGGCTCTTACAATTTTCTCGCATTGTATGAAAAGTTAAATATTTCGGCGAAAAGAAATCTCAGAAAGCCTTTCGACCATGTATTTTAAAGTGTAAAGATGGGGGGCTTTAAATCTGCGTTTGAATCTTTTGTCTACAATATTTTGTTCCTAAGTTATAATACATAAAATTGAAAAATGACACCTTTGTGATATATTCATCTTACTTTAAAGCACTACAGTTCAAAGAAACATCAGCAAACAAAATTTAATATGAAAGTATGTGAAAGTAGGCTTCCTAAGGTTCAAAATGTTTTTTAAAAAAAATTTGTACGATAATTTTTCGTAAAAATATTTTTTATTATGTGAAATTTTATTGTATATAAACTTTTTTAAAATTGATAATCGAATAAAGTTATTTAAAAAAATTGAAAAAATTTATATAAATCAAGCATATTATAACAAACATTTTTCTTCTTTTGTCTTTAATTTCAAAATTAAAAAACATTTTAGAAAAAATAAGTTTTTATAAAATGCGAAAAAATTATAAGTGCCTAATATTTTTGCGCACACATTTTGGCTGTAATTATACACGTCAATTCAGAGCCAAAGTCGGAGATCCTGGTGTTTAATCGCCATCAATATTATATACATTAATATTATACTTTAATATATAATTCTGTAAGCAAATACATTTCAGTCCTATTATTAAAAGTAAAATATCAACATAATTTCCTTGTAATTATACATGAAAATTTGACAAATCTTTCTATAAGACGCAAAACTGCTGATAATATAATTGGTCATTAAATGAAATTGTAATTACTGTAAATTAAAAAATTTATATAACTTATTCTTAAATCATTCTGAAACGTTACAATTTGGCGCCCGAACAAAAAAAAGGAAAAATTAAGTAAATATAAGGGAAAATGATTTTACATATGTATTTTACAAATGTATATTAATGGATATTACAATAGCTGGGAAATTGCAAGAGACAAAGAAGAAGATCGCCAATCGAAAGATACCGAGGTTAAATGCAAAGTCAGAGCTGAAAAACTTAGTACAAAAAAGTGAAAACATTTGCATGGTAAAGTAAAGTTAGAGAAAAGGTAACACTGAGCTAGAAACATTGCGAAGATAGCTACAGGCATTAAAGTACAACATAAAGATACAACATATAAAGCAAGTATACATAAATTATTCGAAAAGTTTTGAGTCTCAACATAAAGATAATATTACTCGTCAAAACCATTCTGATACTACAATCATACATACTTCGAAAGATATCTGTGAAAATTGTAGCCATTTTGGACGTTTAGTTGAATCATGCGCCAATCAATGTCAGTATTTTTGTAAAAATGGAAAAGATCGAATATCGTGATTAAGTTTTTGCATTTAAAAGGCAATACGCCTACGCAAGTCAAAGTCAAGTTGGACACTATTTACGGGGATTCTGTCCCATCATTTGCTATCGTGAAAAGATAAGCAGCTGAATTTAAACGTGGTCGTATCAGCTGATGATAAGCGTTCGGAATGCCCAAAAACCAATAACATTGAAAAAGTTCATCAAATGATACTGATCGAATCCGACGATTGTCGAATCAAAGAGAGATAGCAGAGAATATAGGCATATCGAAAGAATGCATTTATCATATATTAACTGAAGAATTAGGCATACGTAAGCTAACCGCACATTGACTGTCGCGCATGCTCACTGTGGAGCAAAAACATTTCCAAGGCTCTGTTGAAGTGTCGGTTTAAGTGAAACGAATTGTCGAATTTTTTGCGTCGATTAATAACTATTGATGAAACTTGGATCCACTACTTTACTTCTGAAACGAAGGAACAGTCAGAATAGTGGAAGGGTGAACCTGCTCCGAAAAAGATGAAGATGATTTCATCGGGAAGATGATGACTGTTTTTTGGAACAGTCATCATAAAATTGTATTCATATCGATTATTTCGAAAATAATAACGAGAACGCATCATTAATTGACAAGCTGAAGATAGAAATTGCGAAAAAAAGGCCGCATTTGAAAAGAAGAAAGTACTATTCCATCAAGGTAATCACATCGTCTCACGCTTCGATGATCGCCATGATAAAAATTCACGAATTGCGGTTCGAATTGATTGACTATCTACATTCATCAGATCTGGCTCTCAGTGACTTTTTCTGTTTCCTAGGCTCGGAGGACAGAGATTTTTATCGAACGAGCAGGTCATCGCATCCGTAGAAGCCTATTTTGCAGAGCAGATGCTAACTATTATTTGAATGAATTAAAAGGTGAAAGCATTTCTGGGAAAAATGTATCGACTTAAAAGAAGACTATGTTGAAAAATAAAATTGAATTCGACCGAAAAAATACTTGTTTTTATGTTAGGCTCAAAACTTTTTAAAACGATCCTTGTACATATATGCATCCTGTATAAGATGAAAAGCTACTGTCAGAGATAATGTTTGAACATATAATTGGCAAATTTATGTGAAATTGTCACAATTTCGAAATAAAGTTGAGAATAATCTGCAAGGAAATTTTTAAATAAATTTAAATGTTATTTTCACATAAAGAATATTCCTAAAAAGGTAATATTATATAATAGGTATATCGTTAAAGGAGAATATTGCAAGGTAGGACTAAAATTTGGTTTGATGTAAACAAAGAAAATATTACATTCGAAGAATTTGAAGATGTTTAAGGCGGAATAAATTTTTTTCTATTAAACGATTACAAATTTAATTACGTAATACATAAAAGTGTAAAAGATATAAACAGATGAATGGATCATTAAAAATTTATGTCTTAAAAGTAAAAACGGAAGCAACATATATAATGAAGAATACAAGAAATATGAGATTAATTACATTATAATGTCTATCTTCTTCCTTTTCTGTCACAGGGCATATGACTTTCCAAATAAAGCAATTTCAGCGATCAGCCCCATCTCCTCCCTCTCCTCCTATCATGGAGCATACGACTTTCTATGTGAAGTGAAGTGTACTCCACCTTCTCTTCTATTTAGGAGAAAATCAGTCGCCTCTTGGCTGGAGAGGGAAGGGGAGATGGGGTGGGCCTCGCTTCGCAAGGAAAGTCGTACGCCTTTAAGCAGAAGGAAGTGGGACCACCTTTCATGGAAAATTGCTCCTAAGCAGAAGGGAAGTGAGCTGGAAATTCTCAACAGCGAGTTGATTGGTGGATTAAACGATGTATAGCATTATAAGAATCGTTTGTAGAATAAATTAGTAATAAAAATTTATTTATGATGCCTTCTGTTTTATTTATGAACTCATCAGGGCAGGGATTTTAATGCTTTTTGCAGGCTGTTCTTAAGTGAAAAAAAAAACGATACGTATTTGACCGTTTCAACTATTGGCCCCCATAGTTTCGAAGAAATCGATTTTTAAAATAATTATTGTAATAATTTGAAAAACGTATTGTATAGGAAAATATCAATATCTTTAAATTTCATTTTATTTCACCAAATGTTAAAGATAAAATTATATCTGGATGGATGATTCTGAATCTCGGATGATGATTTTGAACGCAAATATGGTAGATCGCGCATCAGTCGAAATATTGCTCATTTCACTAAGCATACGACTCATTCGCGCGTGCAGCGATTCTTTGAACTGAAAAAGTATTCCAATAAAATTTATCAGCATGGAAAATAAATAGAAATGTTCATGATAAAATGATAAAATATGCTAATAGAGTGGAAAATGCGATTATTGATGCTGAACAAGACAAACAACTTTGTTGCTCTTAAAATAAGGTATAATTGATAAATTTTGTTGAAAATTTGTGGTCGAATTTTATACAAATTACAACTGGTTGAAAAAGTGAAAAGTTCCAAGTTTTCTGAAAGAATAGAAATTATTGAAAAAAAATTGCGGAATTTGTGGCAGAAATGATTCGTGATTTTCGAAGAAGATGAAAAATCACTTTAGGAAGAATGCATCACACAAAAAAGTATTAACAGTAATTCTAATATTTCATCACCTATTTCATTACCTTGCACAAAGAAAGATTCAGTCGCCAACTTCATGAAATAGATCATCGCAGAACCGACATAGGTCGGTATTCATAGTTGATTCTTACATTTAAGATTTCTTAAGTACAATCTAAGATGTCGTAAGTTAATCTAATAACTGTATTAGAATCTTGCCATTAACATCTTGTATCTTACCACAGAGCACGAGGAGCTCTCGGGAAGCTCCTCAGAAGATTATAAAATTTTTGTAAGCTTCATTTAAGCTTCAAAAGGAATTTGAACATAACTCCTCGAAAATTCTTGTATTCATTTTTAAGAGTTCTCTGGGAGTTCCATTTAAGTTCTCAGAGAGCTCTTTTCAAGCTCGCAACAAGCTCATAAAATTTTTTATAAGTTCATTTCAACTTAAAAGGAACTCACTTGGAGCTCTTCCCCACTCTTTTGAGAATTCCCGGGGAGCTTCATTTAAGATCGCAAGAAGTTTGGAAATTGTGTTTTGAGAGTTCCCTACGAGCATCAGAATAGTTCCCAGGAAGTATTTTCTATTGAAAAAAAATCACGTCACAAAGTTATATAACGAAATCATGTAATTAAAACATATAAATCACGTAACGGATTGTTCCAAATTGTAAAATACGTGCCACGTAATAAGGAAATCAAATATTCTTGAGGCTTCCACGGGTACTTGCTATATAAAGATTATGCGTTTCGTGGATTTCCTCTGTATCCAGATCTATTCTTGGAATGCCAATGTTTCGTGAATCTTGCAGTCCACTTCATCAGAGCAAGGAGTAGCCTGATACTGAATTCCTTCGGATCATTCCTTTTTATATTACGTTATTTATTGGAGTGATGGAGGGAAAGAAGAGAATTGTGGGTGGAAGGGGGGGAGAGAAAGGGGGGAAATCGATCAATCTTCAATAACCGGAAGAATGATTTTCCATATTTTATTTATATTGTAGCCATTATCTCTATTTAGATTGTTTGAGGGTGTTTTTGTTCTCTATGGCTTCTCTATACTTTTTTGGAAAGTGTGATGTAAAGTACGGCTATTGTGATCGTTTTGTCAAACAGTATTTGATGTCCTGTTTCGATGTTGTGTCTGATAATGCTGATTGCGTGACGTGTTTTAGCCTGACATCACATTGGTGTTCTTTTATCCCTAGGTTGACCATTCTCCCAGTTTCCAATGTATACTTGCCTGCAGGAACAATATATTTTGTATGTACTCTTGCGGAGATCATTAAGTGGAGGTCTTTGATCTTTAGAATTTCTTAAGATTTGTTCTATCTTTTTAGATAGTTTAAAGATAGTTTGGATATTCTGTTTGTTTAATATCCTGCTAATCCGATCTGTTATTCCTTTGACATATGGGAGAATGGATACAATTCTTTCCTGATTGTGTCAGAGACCATTGTCTTGTTTGCATGTTTATTGATTGTTTTGATTATGTCTTTTTCGTCATGTCCTGTTTTTCTATAAGGCTAATTTAATAAGTGATTGAGTTCTGTCTGTAGATGTTCTTTGTCATAGATGGTGAAAACTGTATGTACAAGTGAATTGATTGCAGACTGTTTTGTGCTGAGTGGTGGTGCGATTCGGCGTGTAGGTATCTATCTGTGTGCGTTGGTTTTCTGTACACTTGATGATCTAAGGTACCGTCAACTTTCTTAGAGACAAGAACATTTGGGGAATGTTCCCTTTTTTTCTCTATGTTTATAGTGAAGTGGATGTTGATTGTTGAGAAAGGAATTTACGCTGGAATTTCTCCTTCTTTTTACTCTATGAGACGTGCTCTCGCGAGATTGCGAAATGACGACAGCAGTATCACGGATCTCGATTAATTGATGATGATTGGTGTTTACTTTATATTACGTCCAGAGGATTCCACGATTCTTTTCTTTCGTAGAAAAATTACAATGAACCTTTTTGCGTAATTAAGAAATAAGTAATTTTTTATTTAATATAGCAAACCAAATACTTTTTCTACCTCTTCACTTTTCCGATACTCCCAAGCTGCATAACCATTATTCTCTTATAAATAACAATGGAGATTGCCTGCCTACATAGGAGACTTCTAACAAACAACCCATTGAAAGCACGGATAGTAAAGGATTCACTCACAAAATTTCGGGTGCAATTTCAGAGTCACGAAGAAAGAGCTGATAGAAGAACTCGTCGGATGATGCGAAAGAGCCGATTCCTACCTACTCATACTCATTTAGATAAAATAGTCGCGATCTGAGAAGGAAGAAAATAGCAGTATTCTCAAATCCGAGGAGCTGGAGTGGCAGTCTCTTAATTGCTCTAAAAGACTGGGGTCGAATAGTCGAACGATCATGTTATGAAATCTCCTTAAAGAGAAATTTCGCGAATTGGAATGGCAAGTGATTCCTTGCGCTGGACACTGGACTTATCCCTATAAAAAAAACATGGTCTAAACGGATGAGAGATCTAATGCAATTTCTAACGGAACGACGTAAAGGATGGATAAGCATCGTGGGAGACTAGACGAAGAGATGGCACTTGTAAAATTAGAAATAAGAAACGAGTGCAGCAGAAGTGAAAAATGTTAAAGACATTCTAATAGGTTTAGCTCATGCACGGCATAGCGAAAAAATACTGGAAGTTGTATAGTCTTCTATTGAATCTATTATACTAAGGAAAGATTAGTTACCCGTAACCGCTTAAAAACTTGTATTCTTATTACCATTAAATGCTTTACTGTATAAGAGAATATATATATATATATATATATATATATTTAAAAAAAAATTATATATTATATATAGTATATATATATATATAAATATAAATAAATAAAAATAAGGGAATTTGTAATATTAAAGATTGATTGACTAATAATGATAATTATTATTATATCAATCTTTCTTTGAAGTTAACCGCTGATGTACTTGAAATCAGTACAGTACATGAAAATATGATGTCTGCATATCGCTACCTCTGTTGCATCTTTAATCATGAGAAAACCTATGTCACTTCCAACGGAAGATCTATCGGTACCTGATGAAACTTCGACGTCTTACCTGGACCGGCGAATCTACCAAAATGTCAACAACTTCTTTAAAATCTACGAAGACTGTTATGAAATGTTATGACGGCACCATATGAGTGGAAAAATACTTACACTTCTTTTTTTTCGCACATATTAATTCACGAAAAATCTAGCGAAGCCAGATGAACTGCTCAACCTGCAATATAACGATCATATGAATACAACCTGCAGAAGAATGCCCAAGCTACATTGAAGCATTTGTGGATGCTGATAGGGTTTTCCTGGAAACAGGAATGGGAAGTACCAGCAGTCTCCATGTGGGTCTAAAGTCTTCAATTCTATAAGCTAATGCTAGCATTTCGTGTCTGACGCAGATAATCCATATCACTCCCCCCCCCTATTAACATTTAATTATTGTATAAGTTAATCTCGAATATAACTTAGAATATTACTCGATAAAAATACCGCGGAGATTATTCTTATTAATATAAAAAACTCAATTGTGAAATTTTTCTTTCCTTTTTTTCTTAGACTTTATAGACTTTAAACATTACTTGATCGTCATTGCGGTAAATGCGAAGGTGGACCCTTTGCTGATTTCTCGGGAAACGAGAAGCAGAATCCGATATAGTGACAAACTCCATTGATGCCTATATCTAACCTAAAATACCTAACTCAGCTCCGATGTGTCACCATGTGAATTGGATTCCCGGTGTATCAGCGTCTCGGTAATCACTTTAAAATCTGCGAATATTATTATAGCATGCCGAATTAACAATCTACTACGTACCTATCTACCTACATCACTTAGTCTACATGGATTCAGTGAGTAAACAAATAAACTTTATAATTAACAACAAAATAATCTTTATAATTAAAAACGCTGAAGATTGCACTAAGTGTCTCTCGGAATTCCAGCGTATCGATAAAAATATTAAAGATATACCTACTTAGAATTGGGATGGGGAGTATTACCGAAGGGGTACCATTACTGATGATTATCACACAGGGGCAATAACTTTAGAATCAATTGATATTGGATGCCTGATCTTTCGTGACCTGCGACACTCAAGTGATTTTCTCATATGCTGGCTGCATTTAGATAAGTGAAATATCCTCCATGTATTGAAACCGAAAGGAAAGAGAAGTCAGTTACGAAATTAAGAGATTATGCAGCTATCTATAAAATAAACATCCACATTTATGAATAGATAATAAACATACATTTATTGTATATATTATAAAATAAATGAAAGATATATGTATAAAAATATATTTAACTTAAGAAGCACAAAGGAACAGAAGAAGAGATTCGAAAATTATCAACGTTCTTTCCTATTTCTTCTTGACAAAAATATTATATATTTACAAATATACTAGATTAATGTAACGGAATAAACGACATGCCTATTTTATTAAAAATAGGCGCTTAAATAAATAAGTAAATAAATAAAAGAGATATGAAGGAATAGAGGAAGAGATTTTAGAGGTTGCCTCATTATTGCTTCCTGCTTCTTATCAAGAGAAATATAAAAAGAAAGGGAGCGCAATAAATAATAAAAATTGATGTAAGAGTATAAGACATTGCCTTATTCAAAGATGCCACATCCTTGAGTGACAATAAACTCAAATGTGGATCCTCCTAAACTCATTAATAATTTAACCACAAAAAGAAAAGAATCGAAATTTATTACTAAAATTGCAAATGTTGTGCACCCCCAACTGTTTGTTTAAGCTGGGGGGAGGGGAGATGTTACGTCCAGAGGACTCCACGATTCTTTTCTTTCGTGGAAAAATTACAAAAAAATCTTTTTGTAATTAGGAAATAAGAAATTTTTTATTTAGTATAACAAACCAAATACTGATAAAACAATTAAAATTCAATTTTTCTAGCGACAAATTTAATTGATAGGGCTCAGAGTTAGTCAACTCACAGGGGCAGAAGGTCAATCGTTGCCCAATAAACCTTTTACATTAAAACTTTATTTACCAGCATTTGACGTTGCTCGTGCTTCCGGAGTTAGAGTAGAGTAAGACTAATTATAATCATTCACCAATCCGATTCCTCCAAGTGTCCAATTCCTAGAAGACGCTGTAGGTCAATGAGCTACAGCAAAAACAAAGAAGGGCACATCGTTCCCGCGAATATAAATACGAGGGCTCTTTGAGAAACATGCATTCAGTCGAATATCCAGTCGGACATTCAATCGGACATTCAGTCGAATATTCAATCGATCGGACATTCAGTCAGTTATGCAGTCAGTCAGACAGTAATAGTCAATATACATCAGTTCCGTTATAATTCCGAAATCATAGTGCGTGAAGTTCTCCAGATCAATCATAAACACTTTATTGAACCGGTTTCCCTCAATATCCAAGACAGATTTCATCGAGACCCAGCACTACCAGCCCGTCTTCCGATCCGATCACCTGAGGAATTCGCCACTGTGATCCTCCGTTCAATTGCAGAGATAGTAAGTAATTAATTCCGTCGGGATACAATACGTCGGAAACATTTTTTTTTTTTAATACGGAATGAACCATCACAGAAATTTCTGCTTTTCTTCCCTCATTCATTTCCTGGTCCCTCTCATAAAACCATTTCATATTTGTTCAAAGCGATTAATTATATCACTGGAACGTTTCGATTCATTTCATCTGATGATCATGAAGCGGTAAAACGCTTCTCGTAATTTCTCTCTTTCGTGATTACTTGAAGTGATAAAATGTTTCGAGCGATTATATTACCTTACTCTTCCTATTACACGAAGCGGTAAAGCTTGTCGTGATTATTTGAAGCGATAAAGCGATTACGTTTCCTTATTCTTCCTACTACACGAAACAGTAAAATTCGTGATTACTCGAAGTGATAAATCGCATCGAATGATTATCTCTGTTTACTATTTCATTTATTTGAAGCGTTAGAACGCTTCACATTCATTCTTTCTTATTACATGAACCGATAAACTCAGTTTAGTCCGCTCTACCTGCCCATGAAATATTTGGCGATTATTTCCAGACACCCTGTATATATATATATATATATATATATATATATATATATGTCATATATCTCTAAATAAATGTAACCAATTATCTTTTGTAAAAATAATAAGACAGTGATTGTCATTTATTTCGACGCCCTTCCGATTCATTTCATCTTCCCAAAAATCGTACTGACTTTGTCCTTAGTCAAAGGAATTAAGTTTCTTGATGTAAACAGAAGGCCAACGGATGCACAGATAGGGTAACAACGTCGCGTATCGACGTTGACCCACGTATGAAACCCAAAGTGCTTCCGATTTGTGGCACGCGCCTTCTGATAATCACAAGAGTGGAGTCTGTTGCATTCTTTCCTAGCCCCCTCCTAATTCCTTGTTTCGCTCAAGACAAAGAATCCTGGGGCTTGGACGTAACACTTAAAATTCAACCAATCATCTTCAATCATCTACTTAACCACTCAGTGAACAGTTGCGCATCTGGATGCATCCATTGGAAAGAAAACTTCCCGCAAATGCAAAATAAACATTCTGCTGAACGCAGCCAATGACCAATGTTAAAAATTTAATTTTTATTCTATAAAAATTTTATAGCTATACCAGCTCACCAAAATGAACTCCCTGGAAGCTTATTTAATCGAATCTTGTAAGCTTGCCGAGAGGTCAGCATTATGAATTTCTTAGGAACTTAAATGGAGCTTTGTGTTGTGTGAGAATTAATACAATATTTAACAAATTTTTTAAAAATGGACTATGACTACTGTTCCATAATTTCATAGTTGGTAGCTTCCTCATGAATAGTTCATAGACGGAGAGGAGGCAAAGATTTAGAAAAAGACAACACTGTCCAACTGTACACACCATGTTATCTTTTCCATTGATTCAGTACTCAGCGTTTTACATACTGTATAAAACTAAAATAAAAAACTGAAGACTGATATAAACAAAGCAGTAAACTGTGTCTAGTAGTAGGTGTTCGATTTTGCAAGAGATAGCGTTGCAATATATTAGGTAAGGATAGATGCGTTGAGTGAGACAGAACGATAATGTCAGAAATAAATTAAAGATGTCACTATTATCGACTTTTTTTATTTGGAATTAAAAAAATCGGTACTACATCGATCGACATTGATCAAGTTCGGTCATCACTCTAGTATATCCCCTTAAAATATTTTTATTTAAAAAACAATAAGTTATCTTAAATTTAATAAATAAATTAATCACAGAGGCGTATTAACATCTTAAGATTAAAATAGTCTTGAAATTAGAATAAATTATGAATTACTATCTAAAAATTCAAGATTAAATAAACGAAAATTATAGTCATAAATAAGTACAAAAAGTAATGATTAAAGTAACTGCAAAATTCATTATTGTTACAAAAAATATGTAACTATGTTATCGTTACAATTAAAAAAAAAAGTAACGCAGTTATCAGTAAATTACCAAAAAAATAACT
>Ga0157363_1001630_pt1 | contig 18954 bp, 8 predicted proteins | sample AttsexASBM1_FD_111477 | JGI IMG/M metagenome (GOLD analysis project Ga0157363, IMG submission 111477) | Fungus gardens microbial communities from leaf cutter ant in Ribeirão Preto, State of São Paulo, Brazil - Atta sexdens ASBM1 | ecosystem: Host-associated > Fungi > Mycelium > Unclassified ... | reverse complement strand
GTCATTTTTCATAATTAGGCATTGCTATTCAAATACGGGTGCCTATCGTTTTGACGATGATTGTAATGTTAACCGTGCGATTAATGTTTATTATTATTATTATGTTTATACACGCAAACACATCCAAAATCGGGGCGAGGACTCGTTATTATGGTAAATAACAACGATATGTGGTTAACGCCATTTATGGAGAGATTCTACGTTTAAGATTTGTATTATACACCCTCGAGTCAACACTTCGTGAATTATTCCATCATTTTTCTGCAGATAGAAAGAGAAAAGGAGACAGATGATATCCGTGAGAAACTGAGGTAAATCCAGATGGTTTGTGCGCTAAAGTGCTACCTTTAAATTTCCCCGTCCTTCGGCCAATTAAACTTTCTCTGCATAGCGCAGGATGTTGGAACGAAAATTGTATATCAGACCCAAAAAGCGAATTACAGGAACGTTTCGATTTTATATATTATCATTAGACCATTTTCAATCTATTGTAAAATGTCTAATAAGAGACGTCTAATTAGAACTTTTATCTGTAATTACATATTACTTTCAACGCTCAGAATACAGTTTTCGTTTCAACATCCTACATTTCGATTTAAATATTTCATTTAAAAAAAACGTTGAAAAAACGTCGCTAAACATTGCATTGTTAACTGTTAAAATGAGTGTCTTTTTAATATTGAATTTAAAGTAACCGGGTCCAATTTGAACCGTTTCCCAAAGTGGGCCACTCGCTATTTGTATATAATTATACTGATTAATTTAACTGATGACAGTAGTAATTCGTAAGTTAGTAGCGATCCGTACAACTCGATTCATAAATCATATTATTCATTATGTGGTATACTGAGTAAAAACAGGAAAAACTGATATATCATCGTGATATTCCGTATTCGTCGTATAATATTCCATAAGTAAGTAATTGCTTTCTATATTTATTATTAAATTATTATAAACGCGATTATTAATTTCCGTTCGTATTATTGTAGCTCTATATTCATATTTTATAACACTATATTCAGTTTATACTTTTGTCACAACATTTGTTGTATAATTAAAGAAAAGAAACTTTTAATGGTGATCTCTCTCTCTCTCTCTCTCTCTCTCTCTCTCTCCTCTCCCCCCCTCTCCCCTCCTCCTCCTCCTCCTCTCCCCCCCCTCTCTCTCTCTCAATGTGAATCATGTCTGAACACATGCGTAAGTATGACATTTGTCACAAATATATTCATGAAGATTAATTAAATTCATGGAATTAATTAAATATGATAAAAAAGACCTTTTATCCGAACTGCGAATGGATCCATATAAGCATAATTTTAGAAAGGAGAAATTAACACGAGTATTCAATGTTTAAGTTGCTAATTTTAAATGTTTATACATCAATATGTTTATGTAATGAAATTATAAACTTAAAAATAACGTTGGATCATTTACTTTCTATTTTTAATATTTTCGTAAAAGGGAAGACATATACGCGATTCACATTGGAATCACATTTTGCTAAGATGCCCCAAATGCTATCTTTCTTTTAAATCTCTACTGCATTGTGTTTGATTTCCATTTTATTTCGATTCTTTGATGCACGAATTATTCTTTAAATTTTATGAACTTTCTCACTGTCTTTTCCTTCTCTTCTTTTCTTTCTGTGCCTCTTCCTCCCTTTTTTCTCTACTTTGTGAAGAGCGGTCGCTCTTTTTTGTCAACTAGTGCCTCCTCCTTCAGTCTAATCGTAAAATAATGACAGGATGCTAGACAAACGCGACCGCACTTATCAAAGGAGCCTGGCTCGTTTAGTCTCACCTGCATCCCTCCCGAGTATATTACATTTCTTTCGATGGACACTATTATTTTGTTCGCTATAATCATTAGGGTAGCTTACAGTTCTTGAATTGACGAGAGAAGGCGTAAGTCTATTACTATTTAAACAATTCTTTTTCTTGAAGAGAATCTTAATTTGATCGCCCAATTTAAAAGCACGAAATAGCCTAATGGATCGTTAGACGTGATACACGCCGATATAGTCACATAAATACGCGTTATAGAATGGAAACGATTAATTTAAAAGCGATACGCCAATTATATTTTGTGATCTGTGTAGCACTCTTAATTTAATCTCATCTCTCATCGATAAGAGACCTGTCAAGGTGCGAAGAGCTATGTTTTAAGGAGACGTCATTTTGCAAATGAAAAATATAATGCTAACACCTGTTACAATGTACTGACATGCGCGAAATACAATGCTTAAAGCGGCAATGAAAATACAATATTTTCAGAACTAATATCACTGATGTAATACAACTACGTAAGTTATGATTCATAAATACTTCCTGCTTTGAAAGATCATAATCAAAAACCTACCAATACGACTAATGTTTATGTATAACTCCCTTTTTGCTTTGCTTCAACATGTCCGTAAGGTGCGTCTGTCTATTTATAGTCACGTCTTGTACGATATGATCTATGTGCGATTACTGGATACGATATATAAGTTGATAATAGAGGCGAAATGGAAAATATCTCCGCAAATTCATATCTCTCAAATATCACGTGTGATACGAAAAAATCGTTGTTCCCGACGCAAATAAGGCTTTATAAAAGGTCATTAGGCAGAGTATACTGAAACACCACTGAAACACCGCGAGGTTCAACGCTCATGCACGTTCTCCATCTGTCGCTGATTTAAATCGTGTTAACTTGAATTTGAACAGGTCGAGATACAATACAAATGAAAGCGAGCGGGCATGAACTTAGATTAATCGACGAGTCAATAAGTTGGAAATCCGCAAATAAATGCAGAATGAGAAATGAATAACATTTATATGTAAGATGTGATAAGCTTTATCGGAAAATTACATAAACCAATTTATTAACAAAAATTGAAGAAAAAAAATGGAGGAAAAAAAATAAAGGAAGATACAAAGACGCGAAGCAAAAAATATCTTTGTAAATGCATGTCTCTCCAAATATCATCTATGATACCTAAACAGTTGCATACAATTTAGATAGATTTAAAATTCAAATTGCGTCAAATGATTAATTGAAATTAATGTTTAGAATCTTGGTGCCAGTTCCTATTTGTTCTTTTCTACATAATTCTCTGAATTATAATAATAATTCCGAATTATTCGTTCATTACCAATTTACGTGAAAGGAGTTTGCATTTGAAAAGTTTTACACAGAAAAAAACCAATTTGCTTAAAGAATGAATAAAGAAATGAAAAGCAAAACTACCTGATGTGGAGCGTCATATAGAATCTGTAAAGCAACGACAGGACACCTCCCATTCCGCTTCGCATGCCACTGACAGCGGCCCGACCGTCGTCGATGGCGATATCGCTATCAGGTTAACACGTAAAACGACACGTTTTAATCCAGCCGATCTAGCCTCGATGTCTGAATCTTAATTCACGACGACGGGATTGCACAGCATGTGGCAGCAGCTTTGTAAGCCGTTGGGAGCCGCCGCGAGCGCCGACGGGACGCAATTTCGTGGCGACGCTAAGCGCTCTCAACTTAACGATCGCGCTAACGTCGAAAAAGTTTAACGATCGTATAGTGTATAGAGGCGTATACGCGCGTGAGTCCAACACGAGCATTCCGCCGTCGAGCTAATTATGTAAACGAGAATTTCGCGAAGCTATAAGGGGATGGAGAAGAAGAAGGGGAGATTCGCGATCCCTTATACACAAACGGCCTATCGCCTGGCGACATCGATCGGGATAAAATCGCGACACGCCGCGCGCAAACGTTTCATTAGGAATCGGTATAATTAAATGTCCAAGTATAATACGCTCAATTGCGAGGGACACGAATTGGAGCATGGCGAACGTTGCGATTTTTTTTTTGCTAGGCAAGTTAATTTACGTCGATTTGGCGCTCGACCTAATTCTCATTTCAAAGAAGCGAATTTATTCCAAAGTTCGAAAACTAGAAAAATCTGGAGTTCTCCAAAGTTGCTTCCAAATGGCCATAGATGTCTCAGAAATTTGCGGAAGTTTTTAAACTAATCTTAAGGAGAGAAACTTAATCACTAATAAGTACATGACTTTAGATTTACAACACATAATTTACTAAAAAATTGGAGAATCCTTTTATCCTTAAGAAAAGGATTTTCCTAATTGTTTGTAACTTTTAACAAATAATCCAATACGTTCAATACATAAAAAATTTTGTTGAATAACGGTCTAATAATAAGAATTTTTTTAATCAAAATAATCGAAAACATAATTATTTTATTTATATTCATCAGAAATTACGTATAAAAATATCCTAGATACTGAATTTTATCTATAGTAATGTAATCGAATATTTTAACGATTAAGTTTAACTAAATTTCTGCATTTGTGTGACATTCCATTTAAAGTGAATTGTATACGCTGTTAAAAATAAATCAGTTTCAATATTTTTGCATGTCTGAGAAAGTTCACTAAATGTCTTTAAAATTAACATTTCATTTTTAACAGAGTATAATTCTTTCGAAACCTTTTAACATCAATGACATTTTTCACAGCAGAAAAATCGCACAAGCGATTGTGGGATCGCTGGGCGAATCTAGTTTGACATAAAGGAAAGATATTAAATGTGAAAATAAACTTAGCTCATGCTACGACGTGACGCTATAAAAGATGTTCGGCGGACGACGTTCGAACAGAGCAAATTTGTAATTACGCGCGTTCCTGCCGTTACTAATAAAACTATTTATCATGAAGAGAGGATGGGAGCTTTCATAAATCCCGAAATAACCGGGGGGTCGATCTGATACACGCTCGCGTGCACGACTGACGTTCATGAACGAAATGCTTCTCCTCGACGTAGAAATCATTATGCAATTATAACGAATCTAACCACCGCACCGCATACTTTTGCGGAACCAACGAAACCGCCAAGTGTGTTATCCGACGCGGCATGCCGTTGGAGAAGAACTATGAAATTACTGAACAAGAACGTCGGTTTGATAATAAAAGCAGAATTTTTCTTATCCAAACCAATAAAGATATTTATATTCGTTGTTGTACGAAACTATAAAAATATTCCAGATATCAATAAATGTTTCTAAGCATAGCCCCAAATCTTTCATTCAAATTTAAATTTATTCGATATTTAAAAAAAATTTCACATTGTATCACATTTTTAATCAATCTTGATAATTAGGTTTAATTAAATTAAATTTAAATAAAGTGTACATGCTAGTTGCAATTATTTTAATATAATATTTTGTTATCTATCGATAAAAAAATGTTACACAATTAACTTATTTAAACTAACTCATTTAAATAGTCAATACGATTCTTAAGTTTTTACATAATTAAATACTTTTTTTAATTGAATATTTTGATAATTAAATTTAATTAAATACCGTGATAGTGATGTTGAGCTTAATTAAATTAAATTTCTATGAAGAGACACAGAAATTTAATGTTAGTTGAAATTGCCTCAATACAATTTTTTATTATTTATTGATTATTATCTCTTTTTTAAACAAATATTTTTTAGATTCTCTATTAATCTCTTTTAATCAATTCCTCAAATTTTTTTAATTTTGATACCGCGCAACTTATATAGAAATCATCATCTATATTACAGTTGTACAACAAAAAATATTACTATTGGGTTGTCCGGAAAGTTCGTGCCGACTAACCTATATAATTTAATAAATGTATACTAAAATTTAAATTTTCTTTCAACATCGGCACGAACTTTCCGGACAACCCATATTTTTTTTTTTAAATATTTATATATCTCACATATAAAATTAATAAATATTGAGGAATTTTATAGACCTAGGAAACGCAATAATAAACACAAATACTATTTTAATTACTCGATATCTTGCGTTATAACCAATTTGAACTTTGTTCATTAAAGGACCAATAATATTTACGCAAAAAAAAAAAATATTTCGCGGTAGCGCGCGATAAATTCAGAGCAGCGGAAACAATCGAAAGTCAAAGGCAAGCGAATTAAGTGGCGCTCCCTTCGAAGCATAAACAAGTGTTAGGGACGTGAATGGGATCACGTAAAAAACAGATTTCCACCCTCAGCAACGCGGACATTCTCGCGCACGAAACACGATTTCAGACGAGCGGTCGCCAGGAAGGGGAAAGGGGACTAACGTCGTAAGTGATCCCAGGGGCTCGTCAGGAACGATCTTATGATTGACCGCGTTATGCCACTCCCTGAAGACCGTTTTTCAAAAGCTATTTCGGAAACATCGCCACCATCAACATACTTCAACGAGCAATCATGGAGAAATACTCTAAAGTATATTATTAATTCCAAGAAATAAAATAATCTATTAATTTTATAACTATGAATCTTTTACAGAACAAATTTCTGAAGGAAAAAAATATTTTAAAGGATATTATACTTTTCTTTATAAAAATGGAGCAAACCATCGTCTAAAAGTCTTTTAAAAGAATCTAATTGGAAATTATATCTTTTATATGTTCGTTTTGTCTTCTAAAAAGAGTTTATAAAAGAAAAATAATATATTTTTTAATAGTTGCAAACACATACATATACAACACACAATTCAAGAATTTTTAGAAAGGAGCTTGATTATGGTTAAAGCTTTTCATTAACTTCATACACTCATTAAATTTCTACTCACCCTTCTTTTCATCTTCTTCCTCTCCATGATCAGCAGCATGATGAAGATGATGTACAGTAGGATGATGCCCAGTGATCGCCGGTACCAGAGAATGATTGCTCAACGTCGGATGAGGATGATGCGGATGATGATGACTGAGAAATCTGACTGCAGCGGCAGCGGCCTGATGCTGGGCCTGCATGCTCTGCTGGACTTGACTCTGCACCTGACCCAAAACCGGATGATGTGGCGGCCATCCTGCCAAGTGAAAAGGAAACACAGGCGTCGTCCTTTGGAATAATCTGGCCGGAGCCAGCAAGGATCCTCCGGAGGCGCTGGAGCCGCTGCCGGGAGGCAACGGAAAGGACAGACCGCCTCCAGGCTCCAGGACCATCTTTGGTACCAATTCGCCGGCGCTTGTCTCTCCTTTGGAGAGCGATCAGTCCGCTCGCATCAATCCTTGGGATCAGCGAAACCCGATCACAGGAGAGGAAGAGTCACCTAATCACTAGTACACTGGTGTCATGTGTCTGTCAAAGATGCGAAAGATTGGAAGATATCTGACGCTATTAGATGCTTTCAGTTAACGCGTCTTTACGTCTTCCATTTCAGACTCTTTGAAGCATGATCACTAAACAATACAGTTCATAGATCATCATTGCCTATAAGTCACTCGCTTGTAATAACCATTAAAACGCTTGCGAAAGCTGTGATCTCGCAATTTTAAACAGTATTTTTTGTATCTTCCATTCTAAGTCTTTCAGATCATTACTCAAATCCATTCCTATTTTTGATCTTGTCGAAAAGCGATGATTTTAAAAAACGGTGATCAAAGATCTTGTTGCTTCATAATGTGATATTTTGCATATTTCTGATATTTTTGAACACTTTCAGGATTCATAAATCCCATAGGCCAAACAGTCTTAATCACTCGTAATTCCGTAATCCGATAACAATATTTTACATATTTAATAATTTTTTACGTACTAACATTAAGTTGCCCGTCGAACAGGTGACTGGCAGAACTCCACGAGCCGTCGGCCAGCTCAACGACGTACTCACAACTTTTAAATCTTTCTCTAATTAAATTCGATCAGTATCACAAATTAAGTTATAATGTATCAATTATACTTCTATGTAGCGATGATTTTAAATGTAGATTGCACCACCTACAAATATAACTGTCCTTCACTTACTAAACTCATCGATTGAAAACTTTCTCACGTCTTGACGATCTCTCACGTCTTTTCAAAAGTCCGTTATAGAATATTTGATCTGTGACGTCACTAGAAGTCTCACGATTCACGAGAGTGATTCTTCTCGGTGTACTCCAAAATTGTATGCACGCCGAGATCGAAACACCTAATTACACACGTTTACGACACTTTTTTGGCCACGACGCGTCATCGGATGTACTTCCGGGTCCTCGCAGTTCCCGAATACGTGCATGTGACAGGCGAGTCTCCGGGATTTTCTTGATAGCAAGGACCTGCTGGTTAAGACCACTACGGCATGAGCCAACGGCACAATACTATCTGCCTCGAGACTCGAGTCAACGACTCCCCTCTGTCCGCGAAACTGAAACTGGTTTCAAGAACCGCCCAGAAACACGCGATTGGCCGAGCCCACGGCGAACTCGTGGGTTATACGGAATGTCGGACCAATGCGGGCGCGAGAATTATACGGACGGTGCCACCCTCTGGACGCTTTTTTCGTCCTGGAATTGAATCGACGCCTTGCCTGCGGTACCTAGTGGGGACGAATCAATTGGTGGCTGCCCTGAAACAGGCCGCAAGATGGCTCCTCCCTTCCCACAGCCGCTATGAAATACCCTTGCCGATCTCATCGGTCGAGGCATTCGGATTCGATCCGAGTTGGATTCGTCGTAATGGACAGGCAAAATATATATCAGTGAATTGTGTGGTTGTTTATTGCCTAACGTTGTTGTCTCACCTTTTGTCCATTTTCTTCTCCCAAATGAAAGCTTTTGAGGTAGAAATTTAATTTCTCAGCCCACAGATACTAAGTATATAATTTAAATTTTAACAGTCTAATTAAAAAATTGTATTCAATAATAGTATAAAACGGTATTTGAATACAACGGATAATTTAACATTAAAAATACTGTGCGGTAAGAATTTAAAGATAATTAAATTTACGCCCCGAAAGATTTCTGTGTGTTTAATTTTTTAATTATTACTTAACCATTAAATTATTAATGCTTTTCAACAAATGTCGAAATTAAAATATCTTAAAATTCTCTCTCTGATATATTACGGATGATATTCCATATGGAATATCTTATTGATAAAATTAATGAAATAGGAAACCCTCCTCGGGTCTCGAGTGAACGTACGAGGAATAGGCACCCCCATGATCACGCACCACCACTCCCGTCGCAATCCCCACTCCGGAAACTTCTTCCGCCCCTCCAACCCCCGAGGGCGCGATCCTCTTTTAATAAAAGGAGCTCGGAGGCGTTAAGTAATTACATCTATTCTCTACTGGGGAGGAAATTACCTGCGCCGGGTTGGTATGGGAAAAATTGGGAAATTAAAATTAACCCCCCACCCTAACTGAGCTATGCGCGCTTGCTCGCCTGTTCTGCCCCCTTTCTCGGATTGCGCGCTCGACCGGAACACTTCGTTCTCGAATTTAGGAGGAGCCGGCGGCCATTACCGCTTACGTAATCTTTTTTTGCACAGTGACGGCGGCAGCTTGTTAGCGAAGTTATTTAGCACGCGATTCGCTCCCCGTTCGTCGACGAGAACCGAGAGAGCCAGCACTCATCTATCATCTCTGGATATTGTTACCAGAGTAACACTAATAAAGGACAATACATTTCAACGCTCATTGTTTTATATCCAAATGAAATTCCAGTCTTCTTCTCATTTCAACAACTATATAATTTCTAATCAATCAAATAATTTACGGTATACTAAACTTCTTTTGTAGCATGTCATAACATTTTGTATGTTGTTTACGACCCAATAGGCTTATTTCTATGCAGTATTGTGTAAATTGTATAACATATCGGTAAATAATTTTTACTTATTATGACGTTGCATTGATGTATTGTTTACAATATTACATATTTTTCTCAAATAATCTGCACATACACACACACACACAAAATCAATTGACAAGATAATTTAATAATAATTATATATTTTCATTTTACTGTAACTATTGATATTTTGTCTCCACAGAATCATTTGCATAAGTGTTGAAAATAATTTTACTCAATTTTATTTGTATCGTCGATATTTCTCCAGAATTATAAACAGACAGAAAATGAATATATTGAATAATGACTAAGTTTGCACAAGAGTCAAAATACTTGTGAAACATATAAATTTTTATTTAAGAATGTGTATATTAATGTTATAAGAATTAACTTTTCGTTACACAAGTAATTAAATTACTTATCGATTGACAATAAGAAACCGTAAGTTGATTATGTTGAAGAAAAGGAGAGAGGTTGAAAGGGGTGAAATATAGTCATGAAAAATTGATCGAGCACGATATCTCACGTTTAGGTGCATCTTGGTGAAGGAACCAGAACACGCGCGGGTCATACATCAAATACCCGGAGGCTCTGCGCTCGCGCGCGCGTGCCGCCATGCTTTAATATAAAACTTAAATAACGACATACACAAGAGGGCAAGGGCGGAAATGGCGAATAATCTTATGAATAAGTTCTTCGCCCGGTTCAACCGCGAATACTAAAATCGCATGAGAATCCGCGCCTTTAAGCCCTGCAGTGTATCTTGAATTGATGAACGTGGAGATAATCACACTTTCTTTCTTAAATTTTAGATTCTCGACATCTACAAGAGTCTAGAAAAGTCGACAGAACATCTCAACTTTTTATAATTTTATATATTCATATACTATTTTGTTTAAATAATGTATTTTAGGTCTAAAGAAGTGCAAAGGTTTATATCAAATATATTAATTTTGTGTTTACATCATTAATATAGGAGATACATTTAATTTATTTTAACTTTGACGATTATCGCAGTGAGAAATAAATTGGATCTTTTGGCCAATTCCTTTTTTATTCCAGATTGCTATCAACTACATCCCGTATCGTTTTATCATTGATAAAAGAAAGAAGGAACAAGCAAAAAAGAAAGAAAGAGTTCAAGAAGGAGAAAGAGTTCATCTTTAATCAAGGTCAAATCTTCATTTGGCACGTTCTCGCTCGCGCCATCAAATATAATCACCAGAAAGCATACCATCTTTTTTCCCTCTTCTGCTTTGGGACTCCTCCTCCCTTCTTCTTGCTTCACAGAAGCCAGTACCCTTTCTCCCTTCCTTCAGACTCGTTCTCGCTCTCTCGAATTGAATCTCTCTGTGAGAGAGAGAGGAGAGGGTGAGAAAACGAAGGAGAAGGTTGCCTTGGCAACGACAGAGGGTTTCTCGATGTGGTTGCCGAGGCAACCTGTAACCAGCGACCCCTAAATATGCGCCAGAAACCGCAGAGGAAAGAGCGAGGGGGAAAAATAAAGAAGAGAGGGGCATTTAATAATCGAGTTAAATGAAAGCATTTCCAAAAAGAAATAACAAGAGGAGTTAAATCAAAGCAAGAAGAACGAAAGATGTTCTTATTACTTGCATTTTAAAATATGTAGTATGTAATAACATGTAGTAAATACTTACCAGCCATTCGTTATAAATTTATTAGACAATTTTCTTTTGAGGATATTTTAGAAGTATGCAAAATTTACATGTGCTTAAATTTATTCCATCAGATTATTTCGTTTCTTTACAGATATTAGATTTTCAGATTTCAAGAATTCGAGTTTGATACAAATAATCATGAAAAACTATAGCAGAATAATAACAGTAAGAATTTAGTTTTATATAACATTTGTTTTGCATTTAACGTGTAATCAAAAATTTCTTTACATTGAAAACATGCTCTCAAAATAACTCCCAAAATATTCGATTCTAAAGTAATGATCTTAGCAATTAACAAAGCTCGAGTAACTTTCTGGAGTACACGCAATTCAGAGATGTTAATTTCAAGGCGATGCGCTATTACGTAAAAGTCACTTTTTGCCGGAAATTAGGCTGACGCTCGTCTCGAGAGACCCAGGCGTACATAATGCGGAAGCGGGAAAGACGAGCGCGAAGAAGGAAAGCGGCGAGTTCCTAATTTACACAGCCGCCGCATCCTCGAAGTCCTTTCCGGCCCAGACGGAACTTTGCGGCGATTAAAACGCTTTAGTAATTAACTAGGTCTCCTCACCTTCCGCGAGTAGCAGTTACCGCCGCCACGCCACTAGCACTCCGAAACTCCGCGTCTTCCTTCTTCTTCCCACCCCCGACTTGTTTGCATTATTTAACGGTTAACCCTTTGCTGCAGTGGTACTCCAGCTCCGTAGCGAACAATTGTCGACGAGGAATGTAAATCGACGGGTGCTAAAAAAATTATTTTGTATACATGCATACAAAATATACCGAATGATACGCGTTTAAAAACGTGCATATAATCGTGCACTTCTAATTAATGATAAAAAGAAGAACGGGCGAAATATCGTCGACCAGATTAAATGGAAATATTTAGAGATTATCAGTCGCGGGGGTCAGTCAACTGGAATTTTGATAGAACTGAATATTCGAATACGTGAGGAAGAAAAAATTTGATAGAATAAATTCATATAAAATAAATGCTATATCTACTGATTCACCGAAAGAAAAAAAAAATATAATAAACAATCTCATTTAATTCTATCTCGTTTTTCATCCTTCAAAGTGCCGTCTTATCGATCGCCACTTAGAATTTAGATTTTTGATCACGCTGCAGTAAACTGCGCACGTCAGCTTCATCTCCATCTAATCCTGTTTGGTTTTCATCGATAAACGCCAGCCCTTCTCTTTACTTCCCTCTTTACTTCCCTCCGGTGTGGCGCGAGACATCCTCTCTCCCTCTTTTCTCCTCCTCAACTCTATGCGCTCTTCGCTTCCCTTTCCTTTCTCCATCACCCTTCTCGTTCACTTTTCCTGCTTTTCGCACGCGCACACTTTACTCATCCACCAGAACTCGGTGGAGTGGAGTTGCGCGATAAAGTCTCGAAGTAATTAGCTCGATGTTTACACAGTTTAACGTTTCCCTCGTATCTTCGGCTTTACTCCTACGCGTAGCATCTCAATTAACTTATGGCGTACTTAATTAGCTCAGCCACAGCACGTCGCAACGGCTCGCAAAGCACTTTCGAATCGGTCTTGTCGATCGCCCTATCCCAACAGCAATACCCGGGACGTTGCTTGGCTTCTGTCATTTTGCGCGCTTCCAGCGGATCGCGCGCTCGATATTATTCTGAATAACAGTTTCTTGGAAAAGCGCCGCCGTCTTTTATTAATCAATCAACTACTTTTGTAACTTCAAAGTCTTTATGGGAAACGCGAATCTTTGCAATGTGTATTTACAAATTTTATATTCACCGCTAAAGTTAAGAATGTATTATACATATTTTTAACAGAATGAAAAAATTAGGAAATAATTATAGATTTTTCTATATTGTATTTATGTATGAAAGTAATACAAAAAGTTTGACTGCGATTTAAAAACATTTTTTTCTCAGTATACATTTATATCTGGCTTTTAAATAAAATCAAATATAATGACTAAAGAATCGCAATATCATTATAATACCGCATTATACTTGTTCTCCAGCGTAAACGTTTAGAAGACCTACGATACGGCAAATGTCGGCTTCGACATCGACAAATTGAAATTGTTATCGACATCCGGCCGACTCTTCGCTCATTCAACGTTGCGTAATCTCGATGATATTTCTGGGATCAATGGATCAAGCCAGCTTCATCGACCTTACGAATTGAAATTTCTCAATGCAACGCTCCTCTCAACGCGACCCCGCGCTACATCGAATGACGTCCGCGAAGCTTTATCGCCTCTCACGATTGCGGCTGTCGATTTTCCATCGCGCGGCAAAAAGAGAATGAGATGTCTTGAATTTGACGATATCAATGCTTTTGCCCTTCGATTGATTCTTGTTTCGCTTATGTAAAAGGCCGTAAATTTCAAGAAATATTACTGCGAAAGATAATAAACTTCTTTTTGATCTTTGTTGACCATCGTATCAATTGTATCATTTTACTGTTAATAATACGTGTAAACATATAATATCAATATAATTTGTATCTTTGCCCGTTGATACAGTTTCGGCCATAAGTATAAAGCACCCCTACAAATTAACACAAACGTTCTATGTAACGAAAAATAAATGAAAAAAATAATTTTATTTAAAAATATTTATTTTTATAACAATTTTAATATTTTATTGGTTTTCTTTTGATTTCTATTGACGCTTAAAAAATGCAATGAGTAGTTGAGAGTGCTTTACATTTAAGATAGTATTTTACGCTATCAGTAATTTTCAATGTAATACAGAGTAAAGAAAAAATTTGAAATAGAATTATTTATTCAAATAATATAGGAAGAATTTTATACTTAAGACACGATAAACAGAGATATATCATGTCTCTCAGTTATTCAAATCCATTGTGTGATAATTGTGTATAAATTAAATTCATCGTCAAATTCTCACAGCCCATAGATCTGCGAATTGCACGAATCCTTCTCAGAATTTATTTAGTGAAGAGTCTGGCGCGCCTCGTGGCGCTAAATAAATTCCCATAAACCGGCGCGGTGCTGGTCTTCCGATCCTGGCAGAGCACATATATATATATATATATACATACTCGTTACTTGAGTATTCGCGGCACGAGAACTTGGCAGCGGTACGTCATTCGCTCTGTTGCTAATCAGAACTAACCGCCGACGCGTGACCCGCATCTTCATCCTCTATCGGCAAAACAAAAAGAAAGATGCTGTACGCGAGACAAGAGAGAAGCTGCGGCCATCTTCGCATCTCCCTATTCCTCCGCTTCATCGTTTTTACAAGCGTTTCCTGCCAGACTTGTTATATCAGAGCGAAAGTATCGTTATCAATATCGGAAGGAAATATAAATGCCTTTGACTGACAATATTATATCAAAAGAGCAAGTGTGATTATCTCACTATAAATGTACTTTATTTCATTTAGATATATTTCATAAGATTGTAACTCAATTTTGCTTTATAGAAATAACGTAATCATACACATAAATTTACTAGGATTCAGAATATATTTTGAATAAATTTGATACTTATAATGAACTTATAGTAGATTCAAAAATATATAAACTTAAAATATTTAAAACAGATAATTATTATTTGTGTATAGTATGTAATTTTTGTCTTTTAGATGCATGGATAACGTCATATCTTTAGTTAACTTCAAATTTGATACATATAAGTTTCATATAATTTCAAAAATGATTAAATATGAGACAAATAAAAAAATAAATGTTATTCAAATTTGGAAAACCCTTCTGGGATATTACATCTTAAAGGTTGATTTCTCGCTACGCGTCTTAAATATCGAGCAAAATATAAAGAGCATGGGTACGGAAGCGGTCCAAGCAAATTCTCTTAAATCATTATAGACGGATGGTCAATCTCCTTGCCAACTCCGGAAGTCTTTCTCTCTCTCTCGCTCTCTCTCTCTCTCTCTCTCTCTCTCTCTTTCTCGTTCTCGAATCGTCCTTATCGAGCGGTCAATCTACAGACCTGGCACCTCCGTGCCGTACCGTTTTCTTTGCGTCGAAGCTAGTTGGCTACGCGCACAAACACATAGAGCAGATAATATAGTCCCCAGTTGATTTATGAGTTAATAGTTAACCGGCCGTAAATAATGCTAATCACACTCTTATTATACGTTCCGGCATCACGCCATGGCCGGGAATGTTTTGTCCGGGCTTGTTTTAAAACGACCGTAAGGACCAAATGAAATTGGTTGAATTCTGTACGTTGCGTCCTCTGTGCCCACCACAATCATTCTCCAAACCAGGTTAATATCTTATATAAAGATACTAGAATAGCAAAAATGCATTAGCAAATGATTCTTCAGAAAATCTTCTTATATTATAATTGCATATAAGAGAAAATAAGTATTTAGTATATTATATTTAATATATTTATATATAACTATATAAATGCATTCATTTACGCAACGGTTAGCGCGTCTATAATTGCTTTAAATTTACCAAAGCTGCGTGAATAATTGCTTGGATCGTATCTTCCAACAGAAAATACTGTACTAATTATATACAGTTAAAATAATTATGTGATTGGGAATTTTTATTTAATTAATTATTTAAATATAATTTATTTATATACCAAAAAAAAAAATATATATATATATACATATAAAATTGACACCAAAAATAATTATAAATTATAATTAAATTGTAACCATTTTTTCTGCCGATCAGTACATATAGTCCTATTTTCTTTCAAATATCATTTTCATTACATTCGTAATATTAGATATCCATTTCAGTATCTCTTGAAGGGTGAATACTTCATTGCTATGTTTTAGATGATCACAGAAATAAAAATAATAATGAAACGCTCTCCAATTTTGTGTCGTTGTTTTATTTATTATCCCCTTTATCAGAATTCCATACATTCAGCATCTCAATAAAAAAAGGGACGATATTCGACACCCTACTATTTGTACGTGCGCTACGAGCGCAGAAAAGGATGGGTATTGAATGCGCGGGCCAAATCGAAATCCGTACTGTGCACAGCCTCCCTCGAAACCCACGGGATCGGAAATCGACGGCTTGTCCAACCTACATACGACAGGGACGAATAAAATGCTCGATACATTTTATTTGGTCCGCGCGAATGGCACCATCGACGCGCTGACGCTGCGTTTTCCGCCCCAAACGATCGGAGGACCGAAGAAAGAGGCGAACGCCGATGGGGTAGTTCGCGCTGAAAACGCCGCCGCGCCGGTTCAGATCGGACCGAGGATTTAGCCTGCTCGGAATCCGCCGCGGATTGGATTGTATTTCGAGGCACACCTACCATTTCACCGATACTTTTGCTTAGAACATGTGAGCGAGAAACCCCAGCTCGATTACACTGAGAAAAAGATTTTCACGTCACGATTTCTGTCCGTCTCGATTCGGATAATATGAAAATTCTTTCGAAATGCCTCGAATCGATCTAAGCAAACTCCTTGGCTTCATATAGAAAATATAAAAAAATTGTAATTATATCTTTTCTAATAAAATCTATCTAATTATTTAAATTAATTATTTAAATAATTATCTATCTTATTTAAAAGAAAAAAACAAGAAAATAAGGGAAATTTTGTTACGTAAATATGCAATTATATTATTTCTAAACTCGAATCATCGGGCTAACAAAAACACTTTTAGCCTTGTATTAATAGTAGAAATAGTAGTAAAAATTACTAGCAAATTATTAGTAAAATTATTGCATTATTAAACATTTTTTATATGTAAAGTAAAAAAATATTAGGTATAAAAAATATTAGATAATTTTGTACTCACACGCGTGAAATTAATCTGAATAACATGTTATAATTATAGTTATAAATATCAAAAATTTTTCCCTCAGCATAAAGAATTATAAATAAAATTTTATCATATTCTTCTATTCATATTTGGGGCCTATTAGGGACCTACTAAAGTGAATTCGATTGTCGTAAAGTAACACAAACAATTAATTTACAATTTATTTCTAACAAGTGATTCCGTACTCGATCTATAGTTTTGCATTTTAATAAAGAATAGCCGCAAAGAGATAACAGCGAGAGAATGCATGTGTTCGCGCGCGCGCGCGCGCGTGTGTGTGTGTGTGTGTGTGTGTGTGTGTGTGTGTGTGTGTGAATGTGTAGCGTGAGCAATGCCGAGATATTGATATAAACAGGGGGCAGGGCCGAGTTGGAGCGTGCTTTGTAATCAGGGCCCCATTAACATCGGAGGTGGTCAATCTGCGAGAACGTTACCCGGATCAGGCATCGTTCGAGGCTATCTCCAACTTTTCACGCGGCTCTGGCTCAACGCTTTTTGCTCATCTCTCATCGCAGGAAGATGCCACGCGCTGACGTCATCCTCCTTCCCGTCCCCGCGAGGTGCGCACCTGTCCCGTCACTTACGAAACGTCGATTTATGCTAAATGCGATCCGATATACGACGGATACGCCCGGTGCGAATCTATAGACGATAGCTGTGTTTGCATTCGACCGAGCGCCATTTTTTTTGTCTCCATAATTCGCGCTCCGAGCCAAATACTGATGCAAAGTATCTGACCATGATAAAATATTGAAATATCCATACTATCTCTTTATCACCTTATGTATAATATTTAAAAGTACCTATCGATATTTTCTCACATCAATATTTTAAAATAGATATGACAATGGAAAATAAGATGTTTTAAAACGATACTTCCAAATATAACGCGATTTTACAGTTGGAATATTTGTGTTGAATTAAATACATTTCACGCGTCCCCGACAGTGTCCATCTAATTTCTATGTTAATTTAACACAAGATGAATATATTAGAATGTAACGCAAACATTATATAAAAATTAACTCAAGGAAATGTAATACCTTGAGATTTGGGAACAAATTGTGGAAGCATATTCAACAAAATTAACATCTAAAATGTGTTAAATTAACACGTATATTCATCTTTTATATTCATTTATCTTAGAATTTACATTTTAAAATTATATTATTTTTGTTATTTACTCATAAATTATTTTAACACTGAGAAATATTAAACATCAATTTAACACAAAACATTTAAATATAATTCTATTATATTAAATTAACACTTAGGCATGTAAAAATTCAACACGACAATTTTAACAAAGACTAGTTTTAATACACAAAGTTTTAACACAAGATGTTTTTTTTATAAACTATTTAACTTTTATCGATATTTTCAAATGATATTATTGCGATTTGACATAAAAAGATGCAACATCGAGCTTTGTTGCAACGAGGGACGCATCGCAAAATGTTTCTTCATTCTCTAGAAAATGACAATCGAAATTCGCGACGACGACGAGCAAGCAACGAGGAAGTATCCAACCGAAACAAAGAGGGAACACAAGAGAGAGGAGGGAAAAGAGAATGGCGTAATCTCGATATTGCCGAGGAGGCATCAAGGCATCGGTGCCATCGAGCTGTGAGGCTAAGTATACATTTTATCCATAACGCGTTCGCCATTACCCTACGATGCCCAGGCCACGGGCTATAAGTAACGGGCCGCGAGGCCCCAAGAACGGCTTCGTAATGCGATGTGTGTGCAACATAAGTGGCTATCAGCCAACATAAACAATCGCCGTGGTAAGTATACGGTGCGACGATGCCTGTTCTTCCTCCTCCTCCTCCCCGCTTCACCTGCGCAAGGAAGACTCTTTGGGGCTCCGATAGGGGACAATAGGGGGAGAGAGACGGTGC